>Ga0256846_1000666_pt1 | contig 13065 bp, 9 predicted proteins | sample TevniametaG_FD_189098 | JGI IMG/M metagenome (GOLD analysis project Ga0256846, IMG submission 189098) | Tube worm associated microbial communities from hydrothermal vent at the East Pacific Rise, Pacific Ocean - Tevnia | ecosystem: Host-associated > Annelida > Integument > Unclassified ...
AAGATATTCGAGTGCCAGTTCAATGCGTGCTATGGGAGCTGATGTTCCGCTTATTGCCGCACCAAACTTAACATCATCGGAGCAAGCAGCAAGGCAATTGAGTGTTTTTGCAACGGGAAATATCGGTTCGTTTGCTTACAGAACAGCTATTGCCAAACCTTTTATTTGCAACACGCTACCCGACAGCATTATACCTGATGTTATTTATAACTTGCCTGTCAACAATTTTTCTGTAAAAGGATATTTTGAATATCAGTTTTTTGATAAAGAGAGTAATGCTATGCCTTTTAAAGCTGCAACATATATCGGTTCAAAAAAAGTTTTGAATATTGGAGCGGGATTCGATTTTCAACCCGATGCTACCGCTTCGTATTCAGCATCAAAAATTGAAACAAAACATAATAAATTACATTATGCAGTAGATTTATTTTTAGATTATCCTTTTGCAAACAGAAGTGCCGTAACTTTTTATGCCGGTCAATTTTGGTTTGATTACGGACCGAATTATACACAAAGTTTCGGAGTAATTAATACTTATAAAGGCGGTATTACGGAAGAACAATACGGAACAGGAACAGCAACACTTATTCAAGCTGCATATTTATTACCTGCACAATATAAAGCCAACAGGTTTCAACCGTATTATGAATTAACTATTCGTAATTTCGATGTTGTTTCAAAACCGTTGTATCATCACAACATTGGCATAAACTATTTTGTAGTGGGACATAAAATTAAGTTCTCTCTAGAATACCAAAATCGTCCTTATAGTAATGAAAGAAAATCAATGATTATAGGCAAAATGCAGTTTAGTATTTAATAATTACATAATTTTTTTATTTAGGGTTTGCTGAAAAATAAAAAATAAACTTTTTCAGCAAATCCTATTTTATATTAAAACTTATATCCTGCCGATACGGTAAATAAATTATTTTTGTTTTGAAGTTCTACCTTGCTGCTTTCATATCCATACATATAATAATAATTATTGTTTTCGGAATAGCGATAAGCCGCATTAAAATATAATTGTCCGGCAGTAATACCTAAACCTGCAGAAAGCATAAGTTTATAATTATCAATATTAGGTTCGGTTGAAGCATACGGACTCTCCATAAAAGTTGCTCCTGCACGTAAGCTAAGCATCCAAAGTCTTACTTCGGCACCGGTTTTAATGTTAAAAGCACCTTTATATGTTTTATTTATAGCTTGATTTTCATCATCAAAAAAGTAATCGGATGCTTGAATATTAAGGTTTGAATAATCGGCATATTCTACCTCTGCCGATATAATTGCAGCACGTGATATAACAATAGCTCCGCTTAAACTATAACGTGAGGGTGTTTTTAAATCCCAACCGAATTCACCCATTGGCGAATATCCGCTTTTTTGTTCTTCACCGTTTCCGAAATCAAGAGTTGAATAAACATCTGTCCAATAATTATAACGCATATTCATAACTGTAGGTGTTTGAAATGCCGCACCAACCCTAAACATATGCGTTAATTTAAACATAAGTCCCATTTTAAAATTCACACCGTTACCTTTTGCTTCAAGATAATCGTTTGACTCAAAGTTCTTTAAAGCAATTTCGTTACTCAAAGCAGTTTCGGAATGATAAGTATAATTGCGATAACTTATATGCTGAATACCAACTGTTACACCAAAATAAAAAAAGTCGTTATAATTACCGCTTAAATTAATATCATATTCTCCGGCATAACCTTCGGTTTTCACTCTGTGTGTTTGTTGTGCTCCATAATGGTCTCCAAGTCTGAAATCATTGGTATAAGCCTGAGCCAAAGTATCGTAAAAAATTAAATTTGCTTGATAATACGGATTGTCCGTTGCAGTTTCGGGATACTGGTTTATATGGTCGGTTTGAGCATCTAACAAAGAACTTTCGTTATTTTCGCTTGCAACAGTAAAACTTCGATTATAGTTGTTTAAATGATTATATGCAAACCCGAAATTCACCGATTTCCATCCTGTTCCCGATGAGAGTGGGTTTACAACTACAAAACCCATATTTGACAGTTGAAAACTTGATTGGTCAACAGATTTTTTTTGATTATTAAAAACCGATGTAATATTGTTATCAGTCCAACTTGTAGAAACTCCCACTTCACTTTTTCGTAAAATTCCCGTGCCTGCGGGATTTGTTGACATTGTATATAAATTTGCTCCCAATGCTCCGAATGCTCCGCCCATTGCAGTATATCGTGCTGTGCCGGTTGGTGTAAAATATGAAAAAGTAAGAGCATCGTACGCATTTTGTGCATTTACCGTTATGGTAATAAATAGTATTGATATTATAGTATATATTTTTTTCATCGTGTGTTTAAATAAAATTTTTAAAATAAAATTTTTATCATTTATTAACCGGTTTTATCTTTTTCGTGAACCTGAACCGTAAGAGCTTCTGCTTCCTGATGAGCCTGAATTTCTAGTGCCTGAACTTGATGATGAAGGACGAGGCGATGAATATGTAGAACCTGATGAAGAGGAACGCGGTGATGAATATGTAGAACTTGATGATGAAGGTTTGGGAGATGTAAATGTAGAATTACTGCGAGATGAAGACCCTGAATAAGTTCTACCCGATGAATGCGAACCTGACGATGAACCCGTTCTCAATGAATTTCCTGAATATGTTCTAACAGGTGAACTTACACTTCGTGATGAGTTGGAAAATGTTGTTCGTGTTCTGCTATAACCCGATGATGAATTAAATGTATTACGATTACCGGTATAACTTCTGGTATAACTGTTAATATATTTTTCGGTATTATGACTAATATTTGAACCTCCTCTTTTTGCCGCTGTTCCTGTTCGCGTATAAGTTACATTATTATTTGAATGTGTTCGATTACGAGTAACAGAGGTTCGTGTTTTACTTAATGAGTTACTTCCGTCAATTATCACGGCTGTTCTAACACTTGGCAATGTTTGTGTTTTTCGGGTAGCTGTTGTTGTAATTTCTTTTGTTTTGGAATTCTGAAGTGTTGATGATTGTAAATTAACTTTTCGAGTTCCTTGTGATATTGTTTGAGTTTTTATTGTTCCTGAACCTGCCGGAGTTATTGTTGAAGTTTTAATTTGTGAACTTACAGGTGTATTTGTAGTTACGGGACTGTTTGTTGTTACCGAATATCTAGGTCCGTAACTGTATCCGCGTCCATCGGGATAATCCGGATTTATTGGATAAGAAGGATAACCGGGATACGGGTCGTAGCAACATCCGTAATACGGAGGATAATAACCGTAATATGGAGGATATCCCCAGTAAGGAGGCATATATCCCCAGTAAGGAGGATAAAAACTCCAAAACGGGTCGTAATAAGGATAACCGTAACCCATACCGTATCCAAATCCAAATCCTACACCCCATGACATCATTGCGTAAGGACTAACACCCATATTAAGATTTACATAAGTATTTGAAGATGCATCTTCATCAAAATAGTTTCCTTCGTAATCATCGTCTTGAAATTTCTTTAATCGGTTTGCATATTCGTAATCGTTATAATTACTAAGAATAAAATCACCGTTAGTGGTGTCGCTGTAATGGGCAACAGCTACGGAATCTTGAATTTGTTTTAATTGTTTGGCTTGCTTTCGGGCTACTTTTTTGGGATTGTAATAAATATCATCAACATAAGCCTGATTTGTAGTTCCACAGGAAGAAAAAAGTATTAATCCCGCAAAAAATAGTAATATGAGTAGTAATTTTTTCATAAGCGGCATCTTATTTGTTTTATATTAAAAATATTATCGTTTATTTTGTGCTTAAATTTATAAAAATATTTATAACAAATTTTATACCAATTTAACAATTATGGGAAAGTTTTTAACAAGTCGAGAGGAAAATTATTCGCAATGGTATAATGAGCTGGTAGTAAAAGCTGATTTAGCCGAGAATTCGGCAGTAAGAGGAAGTATGGTTATCAAGCCTTACGGTTACGCCATTTGGGAGAAAATGAAAGAAGCTTTGGATAAGATGTTTAAAGAAACCGGACATGTTAATGCTTATTTCCCGTTGTTTATTCCGAAATCTTTTTTTAGTAAAGAGGCTGATCATGTAGAGGGATTTGCCAAAGAGTGTGCCGTAGTAACTCATTACAGATTACGTAACAGAGCTGATGGTAAAGGCATTGAAGTTGACCCCGATGCAAAACTTGAAGAAGAACTGATTGTGCGTCCCACTTCGGAAACAATAATTTGGAATACCTATAAAAACTGGATACAGTCTTACAGAGATTTACCTCTTTTGATTAATCAATGGGCAAATGTTGTAAGGTGGGAGATGAGAACCCGCCTGTTTTTGCGAACAGCAGAATTTTTATGGCAAGAGGGACATACTGCTCACGCTACCAAACAAGAAGCGATAGATGAAACAATACAGATGATAAATATATATGCAGAGTTTGCCGAGAAATTTATGGCAATGCCTGTTATAAAAGGAGTAAAAACTGCCAACGAAAGATTTGCCGGAGCTTTAGACACGTATACCATTGAGGCATTAATGCAAGACGGGAAAGCCCTTCAATCGGGCACTTCGCACTTTTTAGGACAAAATTTTGCGAAAGCATTTGATGTTAAATTTACAAACAAAGAGAGTAAACTTGATTATGTATGGGCTACATCGTGGGGTGTAAGTACCAGATTAATGGGAGCACTTATTATGTCGCACTCCGATGATAACGGACTTGTATTACCTCCTAAACTTGCTCCTTTTCAGGTTGTTATTGTTCCTATTTATAAAAATAAAGAACAGTATGATGCTCTTATTGAAGTTGGAAACAGAATAAGCGAAGAATTAAAAGATTTGAATGTAAGTGTTAAATTTGATACTCGCGACACACACAAACCGGGTTGGAAATTTGCCGAATATGAGCTTAAAGGAGTGCCTGTTCGTTTAGCAATCGGAGCCAGAGACCTTGAAAACGGCACAATAGAAATTGCTCGTCGCGACACTTTGGAGAAACAAACAATTAAACAAGAAGGTATTGCTCAATTTGTTAAAGATTTGCTTGATGATATTCAGGTGAATATTTACAATAAAGCATTGAAATACAGAGAAGAACATACTTACAATGCTGATACTTACGAAGAGTTTAAAGATATTTTAGATAATAAAGGCGGGTTTGTATATGCTCACTGGGACGGAACAGTTGAAACCGAACTGAAAATAAAGGAAGAAACAAAAGCTACAATTCGCTGTATTCCTGTGGGAAATAAACTAGAAGAAGGCAAATGTATTTATTCGGGAAAACCTTCAAACCAGAGAGTATTATTTGCAAGGTCTTACTAATCAGTATCAGAAATATATTTTGCAATAGTATTTATAATTTCATCGGCTTGAGCAGGTTTTGAGATATAACCTACACAGCCTGCTTTAGCCGCTAACTCTTTTTCATCACCATTTGTATAAACCGTTTGAGCAATAATAGGAATATCGGCTATTTTAAGTATTTCGCGAGTAGCCTCAATGCCATTCATTACCGGCATACGTATATCCATAAGAATGCAATCGCATTTTTCGCCTTTAGCAATATGATTAAGAGCTTGTTTTCCGTCTTTTACCCAAATAACTTTTGCTTTTGTAGGTGCTATTACATGTTCTAAAACCTTAAAATTCTGCTCTACATCTTCAGCTATTAAAATGCATTTATCAGACCAATTGTGTTTAGATTGTTTTTTATTTATTATTTTATCAACAATATTTTTATTTGTATTTTTAGGTAAAGGATGAGTAAAGTAAAAAGTTGAACCTTTTCCTACATATGAAACGACACGAATTTCGCCTCCAAGAAGTTCAACAAGACTTTTACAAATAGCCAAACCCAAGCCTGTTCCATTGTATTCTTTTGTGTATGAGCGGTCTATTTTGCCGAAACGTTCAAAAATAATATGTCTTGTTTCTTCGGCAATACCTATACCTGTATCTTGAATATAAAATTCAACTATTCCTTCCGAAATATTACTTATTCCAAAATGAATTGTTCCTTTTATTGTAAATTTAGTTGCATTATCAATTAAATTATTCATTATTTGTTTAAACCTGAAAGCATCTGTTTCAAAGGGGATATCATAATATTTTTCGGGTAAATCGAGTATTAATTCTAAATCGTCTTGATTGATTAATTTGGTATTATTTTTATGTTTTAAATAAACATCTTTAAACAGTTGCCGTAAGCTAACCTTATCTTTTTGTATTTTAAGCTGATTTGTTTCTATTTTTGCGATATCAACTATATTATCAACCAAAGTTAATAAATCCTGTCCGCTACTGCTTATAAGTTCAATAAATTCTTCGCGTTCACCAATAGTTAAATCGGGGTCGGCAAGTAAATCGGAAAAGCCTAGAATTGAGGTCATAGGTATTCTGATATCGTGCGACATGTTTGCCAAAAATGATGATTTTAATCTGTCGGATTCTTCAGCTTTTTCTTTGGCTTTCAATAATTTTTCTTCGTAAATTTTTCGCGAAGTTAAACTTGAAATTAATCCCGCTACCATTTTTAAATAATTAATCTCAGTATTATCCCATGAATTTTGCCTATTATTTTCAAATAAAACCGAGCCGTAAAGACCTTCTTCGATGAAAATAGGGAAAACATGTGCTTTGGAGATATTTAATTTTTTAAAAAGAACTTGAATATCATCGGGTAAAAATTGTAATGAAAAACCAAGTATCATTTTTCGCTCTTGCAACATCTTATTCCACGAAGGTATATCTCTTAGTAATATAAAAAAATCATCAGGCAATAATGAAATGCCTTTTATTGAATGTTGAAATGCAAGTTCCGATTTATTGTTTGATTCATCATTGTTGAAAATAACTATTCGCTTAGTATTAAAATGATATGCAACCCTTTCTAACACATTAACATATTTTTTGTTATAATCTTGGTCGGAGTTAAATATATTAAGTATTTCAGCAAATAATTCGTAACGCTGCAAATTTCTATTTAGTTGTTTTCTGTTTTCCACAACATCCGAAATATCGGAAAATTTACATATTACAATGTTATCTGTTTCTTGATAAATATTAAATTTAAAATAAATTTGTAATTTGTCGATGAATATTTCATAATCGGAATCGAAATCGGAAAATGAATCATCCGGAATATTTATTGCTTGTTCTACATTAAATACATCATAGAAAGTTTTATCTTTTATTTTATCTTCTGTTGTTTTTAATAATTCTGCTCCTTTTTCATTAACTTCTTTTATTGTCCATTTATTGATATGTTTTTTATTGTCTTGTATTTCATTTCTCAGCAGCACATAACCTTCGTCTGTATATTTGCATAAAACATTAATAAATTCACTATCAACAATATTATCATTTATAGCATCAATATCAGATTTTAATTTTACTAATATTGATACCTGATTTTCTATCAATACTAATTTTCGCAATGTTATTACAACAGATTTTTCAACACCCGATAAAGAAACTATTTTACAGTTTGTTTTTACAATATCTTTTTCTTTAGAAATTATTTGAGAAATGAATTTAATAATTTCAGCTTGATAATCGGGGTGAATTATTTCAGAAAAATGTATTTCGTTAATTGAACTTTGTTTAATATCAGTAATATCAGAAGCCGCTCTATTGATAAATTTTACAGAATCACCTTGAATTACAAATACTGCATCATCAAAACTATTGACCATTTGAGCATAAAGCGCTTCTGTTTTAAACAAGGAACTCTCAAGATTTTTGTTTTTAATTTTTAATTCTGCAATTTGTTTTTCCAGTTCTTTATACGATAGCGGTTCTGACATATAATAATAATAATTTTACCTTAAAGTTAATTTTTTTTTTGTTCAAACAAAACACTCAACATATATTTAAGAAAGTTTATCAATAATTTATTACTTTTGACATTCTATTAAAATAAATAATATTATTTAACGTATTGTGTTTATCTATTTATAAAAGAAAAGAAAATGAAACGTATTTTAATAATATCAATTATCTTATTGTTTAACAGTTTGTTTATTAAATTGTTTGCTCAAGGTTATAAAATAAATATTCATTTTGATAATATTGAAGATACTAATATTGTCAGCATTAAAAATACTGATGTTTATTTGGGATATTACTTTGGCGATAAGCAATATGCTTATGATACTACGTATATTGACGAAAAAGGCAACGGGGTTTTTAAAGGGGATAGTTTACCTGCAGGATTGTATTTTATATTAACTCCGAAAAATGATTTTTTTGAGATAATAATTGGTGAAGATAAGTTTTTTAGTGTTTCAACAAAATACGAAGGAAATGCAAAGTCTTTAACTAAAAACTTAAAGTCAAAAGGCAGTAAAGATATGGATGTTTACATTAATTATCAGAATTTTATGATGCATCAGAGTGAAATTGCCATTACATTAAGAAAAGAGCTTAAGGATGCTGATAAAAAAAGAAAAGAAGAGATTAAAGACAGTTTAATGATTTTGCAAAAAGAAGTAAAAGCCGAATGGGATGAGATTATAAAAAAATATCCAAAATCACTGTTAGCTTCAATATTATTATGCAATAAAGAAATTGAAGTGCCTGACCCGCCAAAAGATAAAAACGGAAATATTATTGACTCGGCATTTCAATACAAGTATTACAAGAAACATTATTTTGATTACGTAAACTTTGCAGATGCCCGTTTGTTGCGAACACAATTTTACTATTACAAAATAATGAGATATTTTGATAAAATTATAATTCCTATTCCCGATACTATTAATAAGGAGTGTAAAATGGTATTAGATAAGGCATCGGTAAATACTGATGTTTTTAAATATACTTTACAAATACTTTTTAATAAATACAACAGCTCAAATATTATGGGAATGGATAAAGTTTTTGTGTTTCTTGCCGAAAACTATTATCTGAACGGTAAAGCACCATGGGCTGACTCTGCATGGCTGGAGAAAGTTAAAAAACGTGCTAACGATTTAAAACCCAATTTACTTGGCAATAAGGCTCCTGATATAAAATTATTAAGTCCTGATAATGAATTTATTTCACTTTATTTAATTAATGCCGAATATACCATACTTTTCTTTTATGAACCAGGATGTGGTCATTGTAAAAAAGCTACTCCTAAAATGAAAGCTTTGTCAGATAAATATTGGGAAAAAGGTGTTGAAGTGCTTGGGATATATACTCAATATGAAAAAGAAAAGTGGCTTAAATTTATAAAATCACAACATCTTGAAAATTGGATAAACGGTTGGGATCCGTATAATCAATCAAATTTCAGACATAATTACGATGTAACCGCTACTCCTACAATTTATCTTTTAGATAAGGATAAAAAGATTATAGGGAAAAGGATTGATATAGAAACACTTGAAAAGATTCTTGAAAACGAGTTTAAAAATAAAGAGCAAAAAAAATAGTGTAAAATAATTACTGATTAAAAAAGCATAGTTAAGGTTTCGCTTTAACTTAATAACTGAGTGTGTTTATACATTCTAATTTTTATAAACAAGCGAAACCTTAACTTTTCAATCAACCTTATTTTTTACTTATTATTATTTGAAACTTCATCATCTTTTACTACTACATTAAATATAAATAGTGTTACTACTGAAGCAAGAAATATTACCAACAATGAGCTTAATACTTTTCGCATAACATTTTCAAGTTCAATAATATCCCAAATTGATAAAATACCCAAAACCGTAACTATAACTATAATTAAAGCTAATAAATAAGCTGTGATTTTTTTTGGTGTGATACTCATAACTAATATTTTAATTAATTTTTCTTAAGATTATATTGTTGATAGCAATTTGCAATTTATAAATAGAATTACAAATAATTGTTTGATTGCCATTTTTAATTATCCAAACAATGTTGTTATTTGTTTCTGATATAGAGACGACAATCGGATTGTTATTGTTACACCCGACTGCTATCTTTATTCGTTCCATGGCAAGTTTTGTAATAGTGAAAATATCTCCTTCTCCTATAATATCAACACAAAAGCGATATTTTCTTTTTTTTATGAATTGGGTAGAATTTATATCGAAAATTAAATCTTTATCTTGAAAAAGATGCTCAATTGTTTTGTTTATAAGCATATCTTCGGGTGCTCCAAATGATAAATTACCTTTATTGAATACCCAAAAAACATCGGCATATTGTAAAGCTATATTTATATCGTGAGTAGAATATATTATTGTTTTATTATGCTGTTTGCACAAATTCCAAATAAGTTCGACAATAGAGAATTTATTAGCTAAATCGAGAAAAGCCGTAGGTTCGTCGAGAATCATCACAGGTGTATCCTGAGCCAATGCTCTTGCTATCATTACACGCTGATATTCTCCGTCGCTAAGTTCAGTGATAAAACGGTGAGCAAAATTTTGCATACCAACCTGAGCGAGAGTTTCCATTACTATTTCGGTATCATTTTGCGATTTCTCAAAAAGCCCTTTTCCGTAAGGATATCTACCCAATTGCACCAAATCAATAACTTTAAGTTTACTTGTGCGATAAAGTTCGGTTGAAACCAAACTTACCTTTTGAGCAATTTGCTTTGCTTGTAGTTGTAAGATATTTTTATTTTGAATAAAAACATTACCCGACAGAGCAGGTTGCAAACGACATAATGTTCTTAAAAGTGTGCTTTTACCTGTTCCGTTTGAACCGATAAGAGCTATAAGTTCACCTTTTTTAGCTTCAACAGTAATATTCTCGGCAAGCATCTTTTTTTGTTTGCCTGTTTGATAGCCTATTGATAAGTCTTTTATATTTAAGTTATTATCTATCATTTAAATGTATTTTATACCATTGACGATATTTTTTGATTACGAAAGATTATCCAAATAACTATGGGAATGCCTATTAATGCTGTAATAGAATTGATTGGTAATATTTCACCACTACCGGGCAGTTGCGAAATAATATCGCTTACCAGCATAACGTTTATACCAAGCAAAAAGGAACCCGGAATTAAGATAAAATGATTTGCCGTGCGAAACAACAATCGTGCAATGTGCGGAACAGCAATACCGATAAAACCGATAGGTCCGCAAAATGCGGTAACTGTTCCCGCCAATAAGCTGGTGCTTAAAAAAACTAATAATCTGGTTCTGAAAACGTTTAATCCCATTGTGCGAGCATAATTTTCGCCCAACAACAATACATTTAAACTTTTGGGCAATAAAAAAACCAACAATAAACCTGCTGCCACGACAGGAAACATCACTTGTAGTTGGCTGTAAGTAACTCCACCAAGATTTCCCATTGTCCATACTACAAATGATTTTACTGATGAATCGGCTCCGAAATATTGCATTATTGATATTAATGCTGAAGTAGCACTGCCAAACATCATTCCAAAAATAAGTATGGTCATAATATCGCGAATTCTGATACTAACAAGCATTATCACCGTAAGAACTGCTGCAGCTCCTATCCAAGCGGCAAATGCAATTGTCCACTGGCTGAACATAACAGCATAGCTCATTGTTACAATTCCGGGAAACCCGATAATTAATAATGCTACACCCAAACCTGCTCCCGAACTTATTCCTAAAATATAAGGACCTGCCAACGGATTGCGAAATATTGTTTGCATTTGCAATCCGCTTACTGCTAATGCTGCTCCTGCAACTATTGCTACCATTGCTTTCGGTAATCTGAAATCTATTATTGTGGAATAATGACTTGCTTGTGCATTGTGGTTTATTAAAATATCAACAATCTCGCTATACGAAACCTTTACCGAACCAAACAGTAAATCGAATATAAAAAACAGAAATAACAGTATTGACAATATTGATATTATAATGATATTTCGCCGCATAACTACTTTTGTGATAAACTGAAAATTAATTCATCAGAAATATTATTATTTTTAACAAAGATATCTTCTTTTTTAAATCCTGTTCGGTTAAAAAGTGATATTGCTCTTTTATTGTCAAAAGAAGTTTTTACATAAAGTTTTTTCACTCCAAATTTATTAAAACAATAACCGGTAAAGAAATTTATTACTTCGGATGCTATTCCCTTTTTCCAATACTCTTTTCCTATCCATATTGTAATATTTCCTGTATGCTGATTCTGCACTTTTCCTTTTGCAAAACCTATATTCCCGACAGGTTCGTTATCGTAAATAACAGCAAAGTTATTTTGTTGTAATTTATTTTTATTATGTTTAATCCAATAAACAGCATCATCGTAAGTATAAGGATGTGGAAATTTGCTCGGCATAGCATCCGAAATATTTTTATTATTTGCATTTAATGCCAAATACGACTCGTCGCCCGATTGCCAACTCCTGACACTTAACAATTTATTGCTGTATATCATTAATATAGTTTTTTGTAATATACAAAATTTGTATCATTGAAAATTTCGGGATGAAAAATATTGATTAAATCTCGTAATATTAATTGGGGACAAACCACTCCGCTTCCCCAAAAATCATTACCTCCCGATGAGTTTACTTTATTATTATTGTTATAAACTTGATTGTTAACAAAGGGTTGTAAACCTATTATTCGGGTATCGGTATTTTTAATATCAGCAATAGAATTTGCCATTCCCGCATTTATCCAAATATCGGCATTTTTACAATCGTTAACTACTTGTTCTATTGATAAGCTCATGCTTTCACGCGAAGAGTCGGCGTTGTAAATATATTTTCCGCCTGCATCGGTAATAAAATCAGCCATAAACGATTTTCCGCCGGGCATATACCAAACACCACGCCAAGGTAAGTTAAGCATTACAACAGGCTTTTTTTGTATATGCTTTACCTTTGATGCATATTGATTATACTCGTTTTCGATAACTGAAAATACAGAATCGGCTGTAGAGTAATCATTAAAAAAACATGAGAAAAACTTAATCCACTCTGCTTTTCCCAAAGGCGTAGCTTCAAGATATTCGGCAATAATAACAACCGGTATGTTCCAATCGGCAAATTTTTGGTAAACCGATTGCACCTCAGCTCCAACTCCGTATGCAAAAATAATATCGGGTTTTAAGTGAAGGATTGCTTCATAATTTAATGCTTGCTCGTTGCCAACATCAATTACTTT
>Ga0256846_1000667_pt1 | contig 12973 bp, 11 predicted proteins | sample TevniametaG_FD_189098 | JGI IMG/M metagenome (GOLD analysis project Ga0256846, IMG submission 189098) | Tube worm associated microbial communities from hydrothermal vent at the East Pacific Rise, Pacific Ocean - Tevnia | ecosystem: Host-associated > Annelida > Integument > Unclassified ...
AATCTGATACCTTTCTGGAGTACCGTTTTAAACCCCTCAAGCTCAAACCTTACTGCGTAAGTTCCGGGAGCAAGCTTCAAAAATCTGAAGTTCCCCTGTTCGGAAGTAACCGTAACTTTTTTACCGATAACATCACCGGTTAACGTTACCGCTACGCCCGGAATTGCAGATCCGTCAGGCAATATTACCTGTCCGTAAATATCTGCTGTCGAGCTCTGTGCAAATGTCAGTCCGCTTAGAACTGCAATTGCTACAAATAGCATAAATAACTTTTTCATAATAAACCTCCTTTAAGTCTATTTACCGTTATAGGTGCAATTGCTCTTCCTTTCGCATAAAAAAAACTTAATATTGGGACGGATAAATAAAAAACCGGGACAAAATCACTTTATTTGTTCATGAAATCAAAAAAAATGCTTCAATAAATTTTAATGAAAAAATAATTTTCGAGAAAAATCCAATTATATGGAATTACTTTCCAATAATTTGTCTCTTCCCGACACTAAAGTTTAAATTTGAAATTAATTTTAAACTATCTTAAGAATTTTTTGATAGAGTAAAAACAGATTTATTATCCTTTACTAATATGTCTGGATAAAATCTTATTTTACAATTGGTTTAAAACAGCTGAATTTATTTCCGTCTCACTCAAATCAAGGACATTAAGATTCAAAATAACTTTTTTGACACTCTTTTTTAAATTGTGTTTTTTTATCTTTTCACACAAAGATGTTTCCTTTACCCCAAGTATACGTGAAGCATTTTTCTGATTCCCGTTTGTCAATTCAAGAGTAAAATTTATGATACGGCGTTCAAGATCCTGTATAAAATATTTTAAATCAATGTTCTTCTTCGTAATATTTCCCGTAAGATACTGTTTAATCAGCACATCTACTAACAAATCCAATTCCAAAGTAACTTCCCCATTATTAATAAAATTCTTCTTACCGGTATTTTCGGTTCTATTAGTTTTATAGTTGTCCATAACTAACTCATTTTTAATTATGAAATACTCTTTTTAAATTATTTCTAAATTTTTTCCCCCATAGTACACTTACATCATTTGTTAGTATTACCGAATAATTGTACTTCGGATCGGATTCAATTTTATATATCCTCTCAATGTTTATTATAGTCGATCTGTTTACCCTTATAAATTTTTCAGAATCTAATTTTTTTTCAAAATCCGATAGAGTTGTTCTTATCAAAAATGATCTTTCCCCTTTGTAGAGTCGTAAGTAATTTCTTTCGGATTGTATCCAGTCAATATCATCACATTTTAATACTATGAAATCTTTTCCGAGTTTAACCATTAGTCTATCCATAATCAACCTCCTTTTTTGACCGTACATACATAATAATATTAAAACCGAATTATAAAATAGAACTTTAGTAACAAATCCGAATATGTGAATTGAGTCATACATTTCTTGAAAATATAACTTTAGTCCTATTTATCTATTCTCCCCTTTTTAATATAATTGTAATGATGTATTATGGAAGATCGTTATTAAACAAGTGGGGAATACAATTTAGTGTATTTGATTGGAAACTTAAATGAGGAATTTTACTAATATTTTATTGTTAATGATACTGATATTTCCTCTGCACGGTAATAAAATCGAATCTTCTTTATCGTTCAAACACTTGACAAAAGATAACGGACTTTCCAACAATCTTGTTTTTTCAGTATTTCAAGACAGTCGCGGATTCATATGGATAGGGACTTCAGACGGTCTTAACAAATATGACGGATATAGTTTTAGACAATTTTATCACGACAATGACGACATGGAGTCAATCCCGCACAATGTGGTTACATCCATATGTGAAGACAAGAATAATGCTATATGGATAGCAACATACGGAGGGGGAATTTCAAAATTTGATTTTAAAAAAAATAAATTTAAAAATTATCTCTCTTTCAATGAACTGAAAAAAGGTACAAGCATAAAAATCATCAATCATATTTTTCCCGATTCCAGAGGTACATTGTGGATATCATCAAAAAATGAAGGATTAATACGCTTTAATCCGGATAATAATCGATTTACGGAATATAAAACAGATCCCAATTCTTCAGGGTCAATAAGTTCAAATAAGATAATGTCGGTTTTTGAAGATTCCAACGGAAATATATGGATTGCAACTTGGGGGAGCGGACTTTGCAGATACAGAGAAGAAGATGATTCCTTTTACAGGATTTTTCAAAAAAGTATATCCCCTATATTTCCCGAGTTTATCCATACTATTATTGAAGATCCTGAGAAAAATCTATGGTTGGGAACAAAAAACGAAGGATTGGTAAAATATATCAGAGAATCCGGAAAATTCAAGATCTACGGTATGGAACAAGAGAGATATGTAAATTTAATTGATAAAAGAGTAAATATAATTTTCCATGATCCCAACAATGATAATTTAATCTGGATAGGGACAGAAAACGGATTGTATATTTATAAAATTTCCGAGAATATTTTCCTATCCTATAAAAAAAGTGCCGATAACTCAGGTCTGAGCAACAATTTTGTGTGGAGTATAATGAGAGACAAATCCGGACTTTTATGGATAGGAACCGTAGGGGGGGGGATAAATATAGAAAAAAGAGGCATTGAATGTTTCAAAAAAATAGGGGAATCCGGCAAAAAGTCATTTAGTCTAAGTTCCAAGAAGATCGGCTCCATATATTCCGACGCAAAAAACCCTGCAATATTATGGGTGGGAACCCTCGGCGGAGGATTAAATAAGGTTGATCTAATCTCCGGAAAAACAAAAATTTTAAATTCGGATAACCGAAAAAACAATTCACTTGTGGAAAAAAATATCACTTCTATCATAGGTACAAAGTCGGATTCTGAAATTTTGTATATAGGAACAAATTCGGGACTAAGTAAATACAATATTAAAACTAATAGATTTTCAAGGCTTAAGTCTCCTCTTAAAAAACATAAAAAATTCAATACGGCATTTATATCCACTTTGATGGTATCGAAACTGAATGAAAACTCCCTCTGGATAGGATCTCTTGGGAACGGTTTGTATAGGTTAAATATTAGCAATTATGATCTTTCAAACTATCTTTTTCAAAATAATGATAAACACAATCCTGAGTTGAACCGGATTTATACCGTAAAACAATCACTATTGGATCCGGGAGTACTTTGGTTAGGTACAAATAATGGAATTGCAAAATTTACAGTAAAAACGAAAAAATTCGAATTCTTTAATCCTTCGGAAAAAGAAGACTCGACAATTAGGACTACCATATTATCACTTCATCAATCAGAGCAAAATCACAAAATTATATGGGCGGGTACGAGGAGAAAAGGATTAGTACGATTTGATTTAAACAAAAAGAATTTTACTTTTAAAACAATAAAAAACGGTTTGCCTGATAACGGGGTGTTATCCATAGTAGAGGAACCAAAAGGATATTTATGGCTTGCTACACTTAACGGACTTTCAAGGTACAACACAAAAACAGGAAAATTCAGAAATTTCAACACATATGAAGGGATGCTAAATTCCGACTACAATCTGAATGCATCTCATATAAATTCGAATGGAATTCTATTCTTCGGCGGTTCGGAAGGTATCGATTTCTTCTCTTCTGAAAAACTTTGCACAAACATGTTTGTCCCGCCGGTAGTTCTTACAGGTTTAAGGATATTCGGAAGTTCGGATCTGCCTGGAATGGATAAAATACTTCAAAATGATATTTCGGGAACAGAGGAGATCATACTGCCTAATAACTATAACACAATTAATATTAGTTTTGCGGCTTTGGACTTTACTTCACCAACTCAGAATCAGTTTTCATGTTTTTTAGAGGGATTTGATAAAAGTTGGGTCTATCTCGGAACAAAGAATCAAGTTACCTACAATAATCTTAAATCCGGGAAATATGTATTTCACGTCAAAGGATCTAACAGTGATTCCATTTGGAATGAAGAGGGTAGAAAATTAACCGTAATTATAGAAAGATCATTTGCAAAATATGTATGGTTTTTATTTTTTTTAGCTTTAACGGTATTTATTGCCATATTTATATTCTTATATCTTCATGGTAAATCGAAAAGAATTTCCAATAAGAGAAGAGTTGAAGTTGAAGTTCTGCTTCAGAAAAAAATCATTACCGAGAGAGAGAAAGAGATTATTGTTCTGATTTTAAAAGGAAAAAGTAATAAGGAAATTGAAGAAGAATTGTTTATTTCTCTCGGAACCGTAAAAAATCACCTGTATAATATTTATAAAAAATTGAAAGTTAAGAGCAGGACGCAATTGATAAGCATATTAAGATCAGAATAAAAAATGAACCGATTATGATAAGTTTGATTTTTTAATTTACTGTTGATATAATTTTCTTTGGAGGAACTATGAAAAAACTGCTTAAAACTCTACTAATAGTAACACTAATTACTACCTTTCAAATATCAGGGATGGCAAGTCAGGGGAAATTTTCAATCACCGTGGGTGGAGGATTGAAAAACATATCCGAAGATATATTCAAAACCGTGTATGGAACAAATAACATAGCATACAGTATAGACTTTGCTTATAAAATAGGAAAATCACTTGAAGTATTCCTCCACTCGGATCTCTTTAAGGCAGAAGGGAAACTTAAATTTGATCCTAAAAAAACAACTCTTTCAATCACTCCTGCGGAAGGAGGATTGAGAATGTTGTTTGGCAAAAACAAATTTAAACCGTATTTGGGACTTGGAGTAGGAAACTATAAATTTAAAGAAGAGAATTTTATCGGAACCGTTGATGATAGCAGTATCGGATTTTTCGGTGAAGGAGGGTTGAGGATTTATTTTGGGAAACTGTTTTTAGATCTTAAACTAAAATATCTGCAACTTAAATACAGTATCTCCTCTGTTGATGTTAATCTCGGAGGTCTCTCTTATTTCGGTGGAATCGGGATTTGTTTTTAAATATATCTTGGTTTATTTAACTTAAATTTTAGAAGTTGACCATAGTAGTATTTCACATTTTTGTCGACGAACTTCGAATATTTTCTTAACTTTGGAGTCTTAAGATTTGTTTTTCCGACTTTCTTTTAGTACACTCTTAATCATTTTAAGTTTGGGAACACCGTGGATAAACAAGAATTATAATAAACTAATTATCCAGCTTCCGGCAATTATTCCGACAGACATATAAAGGAACAGTTTTACACCCTCCTTTTTTATCAACTTCATATCATCATGCCTGATAAATGCTAAAATAACCGAAACCACACCGGAAAAGACTAACATTGAAATCAAATGACTTTTAAAGATCACTTTTCCCCCTTTTTTGCAATATCAAAAGCATTGAGAGATATAAGATAGTTCAAAAGTCCTGCCGATACGAGATAAGTGGTCCCGTAATGGTAAGTAACAGCCTCTATGTTTCCTCTTGCATATCCAAGTAAATTTACAATAATGTTGAATAATCCAAGTCCTATATCGCCTAAAAAACCAAGTATCAAGAGTGGATGAAACTGCCTCTGAACAATTCCCGAATTATAAGAATTCTCGGAATAAGGGAGAAAAAATTTTCCTTCCATAAGGACACCAAGCAATACAAGAAGCAGAATCCCTGAAAAAAAAACCAATGCTTTCACATGTTTTTTCTGTATAAAATGACCTGATCCCGGAATCAGCCATGATATTAAAAATATTAAGTATGGTCTCATTTTTATATTATACTAAATTAACTCCGATCTTTCAATTTAATCGGCCTCTCCTTTTTTAATTTATCGGTTAATATGATAAAATATAAAATTAAGTGTTAATTTCCCCACAGGAGACATTATGGAGTTTAAGAAAAAGATTTTATGCATCGGAGCAGGATATGTCGGAGGTCCTACGATGGCTGTTATTGCACTGAAATGTCCGGAATATAGAGTTGATGTTGTTGATATCAGTAAGGAAAGGATAGATGCTTGGAATTCATCTTCTCTCCCCATTTATGAACCGGGGCTTCAAGAAATAGTTGAGGACAGAAGGGGGAAAAACCTCTTCTTTACAACTGAAGTTGAAAAAAATATAAAAAATGCGGACATTATATTTGTCTCTGTAAATACCCCCACAAAAACTTTTGGTGAGGGGGCGGGAATGGCTTCGGATCTTCAGTATTGGGAATCAACAGCTCATCAAATTGTTAAGTTTGCCGAAAGTGATAAGATCATTGTTGAGAAGAGTACCTTACCGGTCAGAACAGCTGAAGCAATGGAAAGAATTTTGAAAACACATAACGGAAATATTAAATTTGAAGTAGTTTCAAATCCGGAATTTCTTGCGGAAGGGACGGCAATTAAAGACCTCCTTGAACCGGACAGGGTATTAATAGGAGCACACAAAACCCAAGAAGGGAGAAAAGCCTCCAAGGAAATAGCAGATATTTATAAACATTGGATCCCAAAAAGAAAAATAATAACTACAAATCTCTGGTCATCGGAATTATCAAAATTAATTGCAAACGCATTTCTTGCACAAAGAATATCATCCATTAATTCCATTTCCGCATTATGTGAAAAAACTGATGCCGACATATCGGAAATTGCTCATGCCATTGGCAGTGATTCAAGAATAGGGGAGAAATTTCTCCAAACAAGTGTAGGGTTCGGAGGTTCTTGTTTTAAGAAAGATATTTTAAATTTGGTTTACATTGCAAAAAGCTACGGTCTCTATGAAGTTGCCGATTATTGGGAGTCGGTAGTAAAAATGAATGAATATCAGAAATCAAGATTTGTCAGGAAAATAATAAAAGAGATGTTCAACACCGTTGCCGGGAAAAAAATAACTCTATTCGGTTTCTCTTTCAAAGCCGATACGGGAGATACGAGAGAATCTCCTGCAATAGATATCACAAAAGCCCTTCTTAATGAAAATGCAAAGGTCACAATTCATGACCCGAAAGCTTTAAAAAATGCCAAACTTGATTTAAAAGATTTTGACAAAGATATTATCTATGATACAGATCCGTATAAAGCTGCAGAAGATGCAAATGCTATCGTTATTACAACCGAGTGGAGTCAATTTAAAGAACTTGATTATTCAATAATATTCGATTCTATGAAAAAACCGGCTTTCATATTTGACGGCAGGAATATACTTGATCACAATAAATTGTTCGATATGGGATTTAATGTTTATCCTACCGGGAAAAAACAGTTAACACACTTCTCATAAAGGGGGAAAAATGTGTGGGATTATTTGTTACACAGGTAAAAAAAAAGCTATCCCGATACTCATTGACGGTTTAAAGAGATTGGAATACCGTGGTTACGATTCCGCCGGTCTCGCGGTTATTGATAACGGAAATACTTTTCTTGTAAAATCCAAAGGGAAGGTATCGAACCTTGAATCCAAACTTGATGATTCGTCGTCCGATGCCACTTTCGGAATTGCCCATACAAGATGGGCAACCCACGGAAAACCATCCGAAGTAAACGCTCATCCTCAATTTAGCAACGATAATAAGGTAAGTGTGGTTCACAACGGAATTATAGAAAACTATACGGAGATTAAAGAAGAACTGATTTCAAAAGGATATAAGTTCAACTCCGATACGGATACCGAAGTTATAGCCCATCTAATAGAACACAACTTTAACGGAGACATTGAATCTGCCGTGCTAAAATCAATTGAGAAAATTGACGGGACATTCGGTTTGGCTGTCATTCATGCGGATGTAGACCATAAAATAGTTGTGGTAAAAAGGGGGAGTCCCATCATTATCGGGATTGGAGAAAACGAACTTTTTGCAGCATCGGACTCTACGGCATTATCGCCATACACAAATAAGATGATAATTCTCAGTGATGATGAGATGGCCGTTCTAAACTATGACAGTTACTATATAAAAAACCTCAGTAATGAAATCCTAAAGAAAAAAGTTGAATTTGTAGATTCAAATATACATTCAAATGATAAGAAAGGGTTTAAACATTTTATGCTTAAAGAAATTTTTGAACAGCCGAAAACTATTGAGAATGCCTTCAGAGGGAGGATGATAGAGAATGAAGGAGTATCGAAGTTAGGAGGGCTTGAACCCGTTATCGAAAGACTGAGAAACACAAAAAAATTGATAATAATTTCCTGTGGCACCAGTTTTTATTCCGGACTTATAGGAAGATATATATTTGAAGAATTAACTGAACTTAATGTGGAAACCGAAGTCGCATCGGAATTCAGATATCGGAAACTTAAACTTGATAAGAATGTAGCAGTACTGGCAATTTCACAATCCGGTGAAACGGCGGATACATTGGCTGCTCTTAAAGAGGCAAAAAGGAAAGGTGCCTTACTTTTGGGAATAGTAAATTCCGTCGGAACATCCATTACACAACTGACAGATGCCGGAGTTTATAATCATGCAGGGACAGAGATTGGAGTGGCATCAACAAAAATATATACATCCCAGCTCGTTATCTTAACGCTGATTGCATTGCTTATAGGGAGATACCAAGGAATGTCGTTTACGGAGGGTAAAGAGATAATAAATGCGATAAAAAAACTGCCGGATCAGGTAAGAAAAATTTTAAGTAACGCCAAAGCAATAAAAGAAATTTCCCTGAAATACTCTGTTTATAACGATTTCTTTTACATCGGTAGATTGTTTAATTATCCCACCGCAATGGAAGGTGCTTTAAAGCTAAAGGAGATATCTTACATTCATGCGGAAGGGTATGCTGCAGGAGAGATGAAGCACGGTCCTATTTCCCTTATAGATAAAGATTTTCCGACGGTTGCCATTGCCACCGATGATCTTGTACTTGAGAAAATAATCAGCAACATGGAAGAGATAAAAGCAAGAGATGGAAAAATTTTGGCAATCTCAAACGAAGGTGAAAATAGAGTTTCAAAAATAGCGGACGATACAATCACTGTACCAAAGACTCTGCCACTTCTTCAACCTATCCTTAATATTATCCCTCTGCAATTATTTGCTTACTATATTGCTGACAAAAAGGGGTGTGATATAGACAAACCGAGAAACCTTGCCAAATCGGTTACAGTTGAGTAACATCTTTTTAATTACTTGAGGATATTATACATTTTTTTCAACCACTCTTCTTTTGCTTTTTGGATATTGGGACTTGGATGAAGATATAGTCTTGAATGTTCGTTTGAAACCAAACCTTTTGTATTGTAATCTTTCAGATAATAAAATGCTTTTTCAGCAAGTGAAATAAGATGTTTATCTTTACCCCATCCTATTACTACAGGAGAGTCTTTTTTCTTTAATCTGAATACGGCTTCCCTCTCGAATTTTCTCACATTTGAAAAAATCGTATGGATATCACTATGCTTATTGCCAAATTCCTTAACAATTTTAAAAAACTTAACACTTTTAGCCTCTCTGATATCGGACAAATTAATGACTCTTACATGATCCCAGCCCATTTTAACCATTATTCTCATTACCTGATATTGAGTTACATCCGGTTTTGCAAAAACCATTCTAAGAGTCTTGAGTTTATCCGGCACATCAAGGATATTAACTCGCGGCTCCACATATCCTAACTCTCTCGGTTCGGACGAACCGGGGTTCATCATGACAAAAACGGAGTCGGGGATAGATGAGAACAAATCAATAGGTTTCTCAAGTGCTTTATAGTAGGTTTTGTTATATATTTCAAGAATATTTCTGCATTTGATTTTACAATCATCATCAGTAAACAGATCATAGTAACTTCCATAGACCGTAAATAATTCTTTTAATTCATTTGCATATAAAAATTTAAACATATTTAATTCACATAAGCACTCAAATAACCGACTACCTGATCAAAATCTCCACTTGTATATCCCGAATTCGTATATTCCACCACTTCTCCTTTGGAAGCACCTATAACTTTTGCCGCTGTAAGCATAACGTAGGTAGGAGCAACTCCACACATAGAAATATTATTTGAACGAACCGTATCAAACAGTCCGTCGGAATCAAGAACCTTTATCTTCTCTATTGCTAAAGTATCAAGCTCTTTTGCCACATCGGATCTTACGTAATGACTCATATCCGTGGATGCGACCATTAAAACTTTCCCGTTTATTTCCCTTATCATATTCCCAATCTCTTCTCCACCTTTTTTTAATATTTCTCTATCCCGTGCCCCAATTGTAACAGGCAATATCTTTGCCGAAGAGTTTAAAAATTGGATAAAAGGGAGTTGAACCTCAACGGAATGCTCATCTTCGGATGGAATGGAATCAATTTTAAAAACTTTACTACGGTTAACAAGATTTTCTCTTAATTCTTCATCTATTCGCACGTCTCCGAGTGGAGTATTCCAACTGCCGTTACCGTCTACAGCCATAGTATGACCCCGCCCGTTATGATTAACACCAAGAATAATTATACTATCGGGAATTTCAATTTTCCCAAACCCTACTCCGGCACATTTACCGGAATAAATATAACCTGCATGAGGAGATATTAATCCTATAGCAGATATCTTTACATCATCCTCCTTTATCAGATTATCCATATCGGTTTGCAATATATCCCTTTCCTTCGGATAAAACATACCGGCAACAGAAGGGTACCTGATCATATAAACCTCCGGTTTTTTTTATATAATTTTACCATATCCGAAAAATAATTTACCGGATATCAGAAAGTAAGATTTCCATCTTCAAAAACAACTTCACCGGATTTTATTATTGTTTTGAACGGATTGATCCCAAGGTGATAAGCAAGGTAACTGTAATCCGGAATATCCGCAAGAAGAAGATCCATCTTTTTCCCCAAACATACGGACCCTACACTTTTATTCCTGTCAATTGAGTAAGCCGCATTTATTGTAACGGTATTTAACGCTTCTTCAATTGTTAAATCCATTTTGAATATCCCGAGATGAAATACAAATAATTGTGAGGAGATCATTGAACTGCCGGGATTAAAGTCCGAACCGAGTGCAACAATTGCATTTGCCTCTATCATCTTTCTTACAGGTGCATATTTTTCCATTTTAAGGAAAAATGAGACTCCGGGAAGAAGAACCGCCGAAGTGGAAGAACCGGAAATCACATCAATTTCCTCATCCGTTATTTCAATAAGATGCTCCGATGACACGGCACCTTTTTTAACGGCAAGAGTAGCTCCGTTGTTTGACTTAAATTCATCTGCATGAACTTTTAATTTAAATCCGTTATTTTTTAATTCTTCAAGATAATATTCCGATTCATCATAAGAAAAATATCCATCCTCACAAAATATATCTCCAAACTCCGCTAAATTATCCTCTTTTACCTTTGGAACAACTTCCTTAATAAGGTATTTCAAAAAATCCATATTTCTTCCCGAATATTCTAATGGAATTTCATGAGCACCGAGAAAAGTGGATACCAAGTCCACGGGATGAAAAGAGTCCAATGCTTTAATTGATTCCAACTGTTTTATTTCACTCTCAAGATTAAGTCCGTATCCACTCTTTGCTTCAACGGTGGTACTCCCCGATATAAGCATCTGATTCAATCTTTTTTCACTCTGAGAAATCAATTTATCCAAACTTATCTCTCTTGTTTTCCTAACACTTCCTTTAATGCCTCCACCTTTTGCAGCTATCTCCTGATAACTGACACCCTGCAATTTTTGTCTAAACTCATCCTGTCTCGTGTCGGCAAAGGGAAGATGTGTATGTGGATCAACCAACCCGGGAAAGACAACAAATTCAGAACCGTCTATAACCGTAGCATTGCTTTTAAGAATACAATTTTTGTTAAACTCATCTTCAAATCCCAAAAAAGTGATTATCTCTCCCGTAGAACCTATCCATAAGTTTCTTGAAATCCTAATTGAGTTCAGTTCGTTACCTCGAACCACATCATCATTTGCAGGATTTATAAGTTCTTTTACATTCTTAATTAAAAGATCTATTTCAACCATTTAAAACTACTCCGATTTTTTCTCTCTTTGAAACGTCGGTATATCAAGTTCATCTTCTTCATTCTCCAAATGGTGCTTTTTTGTTAATCCCGGGAAAGTACCTTCGTTAATATAACCCGGATTTACATCAGTAAGATCGGCGGGAGTTATCGGTTTCTCAAATAAATACGGTATGCTTGCCGGAGTATCTTTCCTAAAATCCTTGCTCGTTATATTATCCGTATCCGGTCTTACGGAAGTCGTAGCTGCCGGAGTTGACGAAATAATATTTTCTTCCCTCATGGTTTTCTTGATTTTTCCTCTCTTTTCCGTACTTTCAAATCCTGTTGCTATCACTGTAACTCTTATAACTTCACCCATATTATCATCTTCAACAACTCCGAACTTGCTCTTTACGTTCGGCGATACTTCCGCATTTATACTTTCCGCAATAATTTTAAGCTCATCACGTCTAAGAGGTAAAGTGGATGATGTTGTAATATTGAACAAAAGCCCTGTAGCACCTTTTATCGATATATTATCAAGCAACGGTGAATTAAGTGCTTTATTAACAGCCTCCTCAGCTCTATTTTCTCCTTTGGACTCTCCGGTACCCATCATAGTCATCCCTTTTTCAGACATAGTTGTTTTAACATCTGCAAAATCAACATTCTGAATGCCGGAAGTGTTTATTATATCCGATATCCCTCTTACCGCCTGCAAAAGGACTTCATCAACTTTCTTATAGGAATCCTTCAAAGGTATTTGTTCATCATCAAGGTCAAAAAGCTTTTCATTCGGAATTACGATAATAGCATCTACACTCTCAAGAAGACTTTTAATACCTGCTTCAGCAACTTCCAAACGGTGAGCTCCTTCAAAATCAAAAGGCTTGGTTACAACTGCAACCGTTAGAATCCCCATAGATGCCGCATGATTAGCTATTACCTGTGATGCTCCTGTACCTGTTCCTCCACCCATTCCGGCAGTAATAAATATCATATCCGATCCTTCAAGGATATCTGTTACCATCTCGGTACTCTCAAGAGCAGCTTTCATCCCGATCTCGGGATTTGATCCGCTTCCCCTTCCTCTTGTTAGTTTTTCACCG
>Ga0256846_1000668_pt1 | contig 12962 bp, 14 predicted proteins | sample TevniametaG_FD_189098 | JGI IMG/M metagenome (GOLD analysis project Ga0256846, IMG submission 189098) | Tube worm associated microbial communities from hydrothermal vent at the East Pacific Rise, Pacific Ocean - Tevnia | ecosystem: Host-associated > Annelida > Integument > Unclassified ...
AAATGCTGATATTAGCAAGCATTTTGAGATACTAAAAACAGAATTTGGAAATATTCATAATTTGGACATAATTGAAATAGCAACAGGAAGTGGAACTGTATCGGAATATTTACCCAATGATAATAAATATGTTGGGATTGATATAAGTAAAGGATTGTTGAAAAGAGCTATTTTAAAATTTAAAAAACATGATTTTAAAGATTTTGAGATGTTTAATACAAAAGCTGAGATTTTACCTTTTGACGATAACTCTTTTGATTTTGCAATTTGTAATTTGTCTTTAAACTTTTTTGATAATATAGAATTGGTTTTACAAAATATGAGAAGAATATTAAAAACAGATTCAACTTTTTTTTGTAGTGTTCCGGTTCCGGAAAGAAACCCGGGGAAAAGTAAAATTCGCGGAACGCTTTATTCTGAAAAGGAATTAAGTGAAATATTTACAAAACACGGTTTTAATTTTGAAAGAAAATCGTATGAAAATGGTGCTATATTATATTTTTCGGCAGTTTTAAAAGAAAAATGATTAATAAATTTATTTTAATCAATTAGTGTTATTTATTAAACTAAAATATAATAAAGTTCGTCTATAAGTTTTGTTTTATCGAAACATTAACACTTATTACAATCGTATATATATTTATAGATGTTTATCAATTCTTATTTTGAATGTTATTGTATTTTTTGCAATTTTGAAAAAACTTACCGTTATGTCAAGATTTTATTTTATAATTCTTATTTCGTTTTTGTTTGCTTACAACACGCAAGGACAAGTTGAAGGAGGAAAAAACGAAAAACTTGCAAAGTTGTATAATTCAGGCAAATACGAAGCATGTTTGTATAAAGCCGATAATTTGACATATAAAGCCGATGCATCAAAAGACCCTGAACCGTATTTATATGTATCGATGTGTTTTTACGAACTGTCAAAATCAAATGACCCTGTTATTCAAGAAGACTATAAAGACGCATTTAAGCAAGCTGTAAAATATGCCGGAAAGTTTATTAAAAAAGATAAAAAAGAAGAACTTTTACCCGATAATATTGATTATATAAACACATTGAAAAAAGAACAGATAGCCGTTATAAAAAAATATTACAAACAAGATAATTATCGTAAATCGGTAACTCCTGCCAAACTATATTTAAAATTAAATAGAAAGAAAGATTTTGGTGTAATGTATTTTATAGGCACATGTGAGGTTTTAAGCAGAAATTACAGTCAAGGATTACGGGATATTGATTTTGCAAAAACAGGTTTTGAAAAGAATATAAACAGAGGAAAATTAAAAATCGATTCTTTTTTTAAATCTCTTACATCATTAGCTTTTCTTAAATACTCGGAATATTTGGTAACCGAAGATAAACTTACCGAAGCATTGGATAATCTTATTTTAGCAAAAAAAGTTTTCCCGGGTAATCCGAAGTTTGATAATGAGATAGGCATTATAAAAGAAAAAATAGAGATTAAAAATGATACAATAAAACAAAAATAGTGCTGTTTGTTTTTTCTTGTAATTTTCTGACACACAAAAAAATAACAATATCAAACAGGTTAAGTATTAATAATTTTGTATATTTGATAAACTATTAACCTTTAACCAGTGTTAAGAATATTAATAGCCGAAGATGAAATCAAAACAGTTAATTTAATAAAAAATATTCTTGAGAATTACTGTTCTAACGTTATAGTGACAGGTTATACTCAAACAGTAAAAGATACAGTTTCTTTTTTATCGGAAAACCAAGTAGATTTAGTATTGTTTGATATTAACTTTCCCGATGGAACAAGTTTTGATACTCTTCAACAACTACCTTCGTATAATTTCGGCTTAATTTTTATTACTGCATTCGAAGAATTTGCACTAAAAGCCATTAAACTCAGTGCCGTAGATTATTTGCTAAAACCTGTTAACCCTAAAGAACTTATTGCTGCAATACAAAAAGTACAGATAAATAAAATTGTTAATAATAATTTACTTATCAATACTTTATTGTCGAATATGGATAATGATGAAGAAAAAAACAAAAAAATAGTACTTAAAACAACAGAACGAATTCAAGTTGTTAATATTTCAGATATAATTTTTTGTAAATCGGACAATTCATATACAACATTTTTTTTGAAAGACAATAATAAACTCGTTGTTTCAAAAGTATTGTTAAAATTTGAAAACATACTTAAAGAACACGGATTTATCAAAGTTCATAAATCATTTCTTGTAAATTTAAACTTTATCAGCAGTTTTGAAAAAACAACTGACTGTTTGATAATGAGTAATAAACTGAAAGTTCCCGTATCGGTACGAAAAAAAGAATCGGTACTTCAAATACTTGATACTATTTAAAGTCTAGATTTCAAAGTTGAAATTATGAATATTATTAAAAAAACATCTGTTGTTTCAATAATTATCTTTTTTTGTTTAAATGTGTTTTCACAAAATACAACGTTGAATAATTTATTAAATGAATTAAAAACTGCAAAAGAAGATACCAATAAAGTTAATTTACTATATAATATCTCCAAAAGATATCTTTATAATATACCCGATTCAGCTTTAAAATATAACGATTTAGCATTGAATTTGGCGAAAAAATTAAACTACCTGAAAGGAACAGCAGCCTCATACGATATTTTAGGAGTATATTTTCAAAACAAAGGAGAATATCATAAAGCCGACAGTTTATACCGAATAAGTTTAAATATTAGAAAAGAGTTAAATAATCAAGAATTAATAGCTGTTTCATATAATAATCTGGGAGTATTAAATCGTAAAAAAGGCTCATACCCTGATGCTAAAGAATATTTTTTAAAAACACTTGAAATACATAAAAAATATAATGATACTCTGTATCTGTCAAGAGCATATAATAATTTAGGCTTGCTTATGGATAATGTAGGCAAGTACGAAAAAGCAGTAGAATACCATCTACAAAGTCTTGCCATGCGTGAACAACTCGGTAATCAACAAGCTATTGCTTCATCATATAATAATTTGGGAATTGTTTATATATCATTAAAAAATTATGACAAAGCACAAGAATATTTGCAAAAAAGTTTGATTATAAAAAAAGAGATAGGAACCAAAAGTCAACTTCAATCAGCATATATAAACTTGGGAAATGTTAAATATTATCAAAAAAAATATGATGAAGCATTAAATCTATACGAAAAAAGTTTGAATATAGCCAAGCAAATGGGTGACAAACGAAATATTGCTGCTCTTCTTGCAAATATGTCCTATATAGCACACAAAAAAGGTGATATACAAAAAGCTGTTTCATACAATTTAGAAAGCATTAAAATATTAAAAGAGATAGGAAATATTTCGCAATTATGTAATTCTTACATTGATTTATCACATTCATTATATTATCTAAAAGAATATAATAAAGCATACGATTATGCTATTAAGGCTAAAAATATAACTAAAGAAAATAACGATTTACCATCGCTAAAAGTAACTCTCGATTTACTTTATAAAATAAAATTTGCACAAAAAGATTATATCCTTGCCGATAAATATTTAAACGAATATATTGTTATAAAAGACTCTATATTTAATCAAAAAAGCAATAATAGAATTTTAGAATTACAAACAAAATATGATACAGAAAAAAAAGAGCAAGCATTTATTGATTTATCTAAACAAAAAGAGATTACCGAATTAAAAAATAAACAATATCTCTATTTTTTATATATTTTGTTAATTCTGTTTTCGGCATCGGTTATTGTGGGATTGTTATTACTCAGACACAGTAAATTAGAAGCCAAACAAAAAGCAATTGAATTGGAACAACGATTATTACGTTTGCAAATGAATCCGCATTTTATATTTAACTCTTTAAGTGCTATTCAAGAATATATTTTAAATAATAATCCTATTGAAGCAAGTTCGTATCTATCTGATTTTGCAAAACTTATGAGAGCAATATTAACTAATTCAGCAGATAATTTTATTACTCTCGAAAAAGAGATTGAAACAGTAGATGCTTATCTGAAATTGCAACATTTAAGACTATCCGACAGATTTGATTATAAAATTGATATTACCGATAATATTGATAGTGAAGATATATTAGTTCCGCCAATGTTATTACAACCTTTTATTGAAAACTCAATAGTTCATGGTTTTGGTAAACAATTAAAAGATAAAATTTTTATTGAAGTATCTTTTGAAAAAGATAACGACTTTTTAATTATAAAAACACAAGACAACGGTATAGGACGTAAAAACAGCGATAACAACAAAGAGCATAAGTCAATGTCTGTCTCAATAACCAACCAGCGAATAAAGTTACTATCTGAAAAATATAATACCGAAATTAATTTTGAAATTATTGATTTAAAAACTTCCGATAATCAACCCGCAGGAACATTAGTTCAGTTTAAAATTCCCATAAACTTACGATAAACGATTAAACCCCGACGTTAACAAATCAGATATCAACGTTAACAAATTGTCTATTTTTTACACCATTGTATTAAACTAATTTTAATAAACTTTTTGTTTAACTAATAACTAAGTCGTTATGAAACTTTTAACTTATATTTTAGGCGTAATTGCAGGACTTACCATTATTCTTGGCTTATTTTTCAAACTACAACAATGGTCAGGAGCAGGAGTAATTATTGGTATATCAATTATTTCATGCGTAATGTTTATTCCCTTGTTTGCTATTTATCAATATAATAAAAGCAAAAAATAATAAATCAACTAATTAATAATAACCTTTAAAACAAATTTATTATGAAAAAATTATTTTATTTTCTAGCAGTATTTGGTTTTATTTTTCTTATTACTTCGTGTGATAAAGATGATGATGATGAAACAGTAGTTAAAAAAGCTACATTAGATTTAACTGTTAAAACACAGCCCGAAGGCGGAAAATCAGTAAATTCCGTTAATTGTGAGTTTACGGGAACAGTAAGTACTTCCAACAAATCAATTCAGGTAACAGTAGAATGGTGGTGGGAAAGTCTTGACCATAGCAATTCTAAAATAATGAACTCTGAACAAGTTACATTCAGTTCTACATCTGCAACTTCTAAATCTACTGTTTATAAAACAGGGACAGGTTATATATTACTTAATTATTATTGGGTAAAATTCAAATGGACAGATGACGATGGTTCTCATGAAATGGAAAGTGGTAAGGCTTACTGCACAAATGGTTATAAAAGCAATATGTTATTTCCAAATCAACCATTTTTGTCAATAAATTAAATAAACAATAAAAGGCTGTTTAAAAAGATTAAAAACAAGTTACTTCAAATGCAAAAAAGCAATAATTTGTTAAATAAAAAATACTGCTGCTAATCAATAAGTTTATCACTTTATCAGCAATAATATCTTTTTAAACAGCCTTTAAAAAAACAGTTATGAAAAAAATATTATCACTTTTAAGTGTAGTACTTATAATGAGTGCTTGCTCGCAAAGAGTTGTTGATTTTACAATTATCTCAACAAAAAATATTGATTTCTCTGATAAAGCAGATTTCAAAAGAAGTAAATCACGAGTAACAGGAATAGATAAAAAACACTTTATTATCATTATTCCTGTTGGAGTGCCGGATATGAAAACAGCTATTGATGTTGCAATAGAATCTACACCCAATTGCATTGCTCTGGTTGATGGAGTAGTTTATTATAAATATTGGTATATTCCTCTTATTTACGGACAAATGAAATATGTTGTTGAGGGAACTCCTTTAATAGACCCGTCTATTACAAGTATTGATGATAATACTATTCCTGATTATTCCAGAATAGAACTTAATTCTTCAAATAAAATCATAAATATTGAAAATATTACAAAAGAAAAATACATTGCAACTAAAGAATCTTTGATAAAACAAAGTTTACAAGTAAATTTCAATAATTCGGAAAGCCTTGACTAAAAAAGAATTACAACCTTAAAAGATTACTACTATTATTTAATCTAACCCGCATTGTCATGCAAAAATGAGGTGAGTTGTGCGAATAAACAATAAAATAAATAGAAACAATGCGGATAAAAATCCCGAAATAGACCAAAAACAAACTGATTTAGAAATACTCAATTTATCGAAATTGCTTAATCGTCAAGAAAATGGCATACTTTTCGGGTCAAAGGCTGTGTATAATTATGCACAGCCTCTTGGGTTAAAAAAACTCATCTTTAAAATTTACCAAATACAATTTCTCCACCGGTCGGGTAAAAGCTGTGTAAAGCCACCGCAGATATTCAGTATTCATCATCTCGTCGGTTAGCCAACCTTGGTCAACAAAAACAGCATCCCACTGTCCGCCTTGTGCTTTGTGACAAGTAATAGCATAACTAAATTTTACTTGAAGAGCATTAAAATATTGATTCTCTTTTACAGCCTTTATTTTAGCTCGCTTGGTTCGCAAATTTTCATAATCTTCCATTACCGAATAAAACAACTTATTATTTTGCTCTTGCGATAACGAAGCTGTTTCCGATGTTAAAGTGTCAAGCAAAATAGTAGTATCAATTTCAAGTTCGGGATAATCCAAAAACCTTACCGACACATCGGCAAATCTGAATCCGTAAAGTTCTTTATACTTACCTATGCGGGTAATTTCAACAATATCACCGTTTGCAATAAAATCGGTATATTTTTTATCGTCATCCGACAACCAAAAATAATTATTTTTAACTACCATAAGAAAATCGCCGACCGACAGTTCATCTTCATACCATAAAATTTGTTGTCGTATTCCTTGATTAAATCTGTTTGCTCTTTTATTTGAGCGACATACTACAATAGTATTGTCGGCACCGTATTTTCCGTAACAGTTATCTATTTCTTCAATTAAATCGACTCCCGACAATTTAACAATATCATTAAAATTATGAATATCAAATTTAGGATAGTTATTATCTTTCTCAGAAATTTTTGTTCGTATTAAAGTAGCATTACGTAAAATTCCCGATTTATCCGATTGCCTTACCACTTGTGTAAGTTCATATTCAATAATATCAAACCCCATACTGTCAACAACTTTTTTATTCAGAGCAGGACTAACATCTAATCCCACAGGCGGAAGTTGGGCTGTATCGCCTGTTAAAATTAATTTACAATTAACACCCGAGTAAACATACTCCATAAGGTCGTCAAGCACTCTGCCCGAACCGAATATTGAATTTTCAAAAGAGTTGTTTGCTATCATTGATGCCTCATCAACAATAAAAAGAGTATCGCGATGCAAATTTTTATCAAGAGTAAACTCTCCTATTCCGTCCTTTTGCGATTTTTGGCGGTAAATTTTTTTATGAATAGTTGATGCCTGTTTACCCGAATATACCGACAACACCTTTGCAGCACGCCCTGTGGGAGCCAGCAATACCGATTTCATTCGCAATGCAGGCAAACTTTTTACCAACGCACTTATAACCGATGTTTTTCCTGTTCCGGCATATCCTTTTAAAATAAAAACTTTATCCTGACCGGAACTGTTTTTTAAATCTAAAATAAAATCAGCAAGTAAATCAATTAATTGCTCTTGATTATCAGTAGGAATATATCCCAATTTATCGGTTAATATTTCAATAATGCGATTTTTTACCATAATTTAACACGAAATTTGCAAATGAAGAATTGTCATACTAAAATTATTTTTAAATTTGCATCCAAACTTAATTAAATTAGTTTAAGTTTTTTTATGGAATTTATCTTATTTTTTATCTTATTTAAGTTGCAATAAAAAATGCTTAAACAAAATAAGTTTTTTATATTTGAAAATATTTAAAGAATACATAATTTATTTATAAACTTTATACAAATGAAACCGACAATGTCGGAGATAATTATTTTTCGACATCTGAAGAATAATTATAATTTATTAAATATCAAATAATTACTAAATTTTAAACAGATGAAAAAAGTTATTCAAATTTTATTGGCTGTTCTTATTATTGTAATGGCGTATCTTTTGGTAGAATCAATAATGAAACCCATACGTTTCAAAAAAGAACAAACACACAGATATGCTGTTACAATTCAGAATCTCAAAGATATTCGTAAAGCACAACTTGCATATAAAGATGTTTATGGCGAGTTTACAGGTAGTCTTGATACTCTGACAAATTTTGTAAAATACGATTCATTAAAAATTATTTACAAAAAAGGTGAAATTCCCGAAGAGATGTTAGGTAAAATTACCGAAAAAGAAGCTATTGCCAAAGGTATTATTGTTCGTGATACTATTCGTATAGCAGTGCTTGATTCTCTTTTCGGAAAAGATTATCCTGCTGATTCTTTACGCTATATTCCGTTTTCGGGAGGTAAAGAATTTAAAATGGCTGCCGGAGAAGTTGTTACAGGTTCAAAACTTAAAGTTAAAGTTTTTGAAGCAAAAGCACCAAGTAAATGGATTTTACGCGGTCTTGATAAACAAATGATTATTAACTTTAACGACGGTTGGGATTATCCGGGATTAAAGGTTGGTTCACTTGAAGAAGCTAACAATGCCGCAGGTAATTGGGAATAAACATTTAACAATTTTAAAATTAATATTTTGATTGAACAGGTTAAATTTTTAGATAAATCTTTTAACTCAAACAATATTAATAATTATCATTTATCCCTTCAGATAAGTCTGAAGGGATTTTCTTTGTGTTTACTCGACCGTGAACGCAACAAGTTTATTGCTCTTGAAAATTATTATTTCGATAAAATATCATCGTATAATATTCTTTTAGAAGAAATTCAGGAAATATTTAATGATTACAATATTCTTAATCAAAATTATAATCACGTAAAGTTACTTTTTACAACAACAAAATTCACATTTATCCCTTCACCTTTTTTTGACCACAAAGAGATAAATACATTTTTTTCGTTTAATCACGAAATATCCGAAAACGAAACTATACACACAAACTATACTTACGGAAATTCATCATACACAGTGTTTTCTATTCCTGATATTATTGAAACATTTTTTAAAGAAAAATTTCCGAATCTGAAAATATATCATCATTCTTGCCCAATGATTGAAGATATTTTACTGCAAAGTAAATTAAACGACAATAAACCTAAAGTTTACCTGAATATATTACAGGATGTTGTTGATTTTGTAGTTGTTGACAATAATAATCTTAAAATTTTCAATACATTTTCTTATACTTGTGAATCCGATTTTATCTATTTTATATTAAATGCCTTTAATCGTTTAAAGCTATCATCAGTGGAAACACCAATAACTATTTCAGGAATAATTAAAACTAATGACAAAAAAATAGAAACACTGAAAAAGTATATAAAACAGATTGTTTTTGCTCGTTATCCCGGGCATTTTGAATATGCATACGGATTTAATGAAATTCCCGAACACTATTTTATCAACTTAATTAATCTTTACCAATGCGTATAATCAGCGGAAAGTTTAAAAAGAAATCTATTATTCCTCCTAAAAATTTCAAAGCTCGCCCCACAACCGACATGGCAAAAGAGAGTTTTTTTAATATTATTGAAAATGAATTTGATATTGAAACCTTGAAAGTTCTCGATTTGTTTAGTGGAACAGGCGGCATAAGCTACGAATTTTTATCTCGCGGATGCCCTGATATTACTTGTGTTGAAATAAACTTTTTGCACTATTCTTTTATAAAAAAAACAATTATAGAATTAGATAGTAAAGATAAAGCTCATGTTGTAAAAGCTAATGCTTTCAGATATCTTGAGAAATGCCCGCACCAATTTAACTTGATTTTTGCCGACCCTCCTTACAATATCAAGGGTATTGAAACTATTCCCAATCTTGTGTTTGACAATAATTTACTGCTACCCAATGGGCTGCTTATTGTAGAACATTCTGCAAATACTGTATTTACAGGAAATAAATATTTACGTAATCAGAAAAAATACGGCAGCGTAAATTTCAGCTTTTTTGAGAATATTTGAGAAACTAATCTTTCAATGAATAATATTATACTTTTTTAACCCTTTAAGAGCATTTTGCAATCTCTCCTCTCCTACTCTCGAAACTACAAAATACGGAAACCCGAATTTTTCCATTTCACTTTTGTAAATATCGGAAAGTTTTATTCGCATTTCACCGCCGTTTTCTCTAACAGGGTCGGGAATCCAAGGCAAATCGGTATCACACAACAAATGCAGACACACAGGCAATTGTTCAATTGCGTTAATTAACCAATTAGGACTTTTATTGTAAACCACATCAAACCATACTTTGGTGATTATCAAACCTGTATCAAAAATTGTTAAACCCGAATTATCAGAAACAACTGTTTTAAACTGATTTATCTGCAATCGAGCTATATCTTCAATATCCGAATAAGTATATTTCCTGTTAAGATTTTCAATATATTCGCGTGATAATTCAGAAATACGGTTACAATTTAAAACCTTTGCCAAACTATCCGCCAGCCAAGTTTTACCCGTAGATTCGGCACCCGTTATTACAACAAACTTTTTGTTAATTTGTGTTGTTTTTTCCATTCTTTATTCCATTCAATATATCCGGCAACAGCTAAAATAGTAAGCACAACAAACAGAATTATCGACGGATAAAGTCCTCTGTAATAATACAATCCTATCGATACAGCATCAACAATTACCCATATTATCCAGTGTTCGATAATTTTTCGCGTAAGCATCCACGTTGCCGTAAAACTAAGCGATGTGGTAAACGAATCGACCCACGGAACAGGTGAATCGGTAAAATAAATTAAAAATTGTGCTATTAAAACAAACAATATAAAAGTAACAATCGACAATATCAACCACTGTTTCGGCGTTAAACGCGATACCGGTAATTCTGTTTTTTCACCGCTGTTATTGCTATCAAGTCTTGCCCAATGTATCCAGCCGTAAACACCCATTACCACATAATACACTTGAAGTGACATATCGGCATATATTTTTGAATCGAAAAATACATACAAATATAAAAACGAAGATATAATACCGAATATCCAACACCATATATTTTGTTTTATCGATAAAATTATATATGCTAAACCTGTTGCAACAGCAGTTATTTCTATCCAATTCTGAATAAACCAATTCATTGTTTTTGAGTGTTTGTGCAGATAAGATAAATGTTTTTGTATAAATACTAAAATAAAGTCAGGGCTTCGCTTTATTAATTTACTGTATATTAGCAAAGCCTTGACTTTTTAAGCAGTTTTTGTTTTTATCTTCCTAACTTTTTATTATATAAATCATCGTTTAATATTACTTCTACCGATTTTTTATAAATAGGGTCAACCTCATTAATTATCTCAAAAAACTCGGAATTAGAAAATAAATTTCGTGCAATCAATGCCTTTATATTTGTTTTAAGGCTGTTAAGACTTTTATTATATTCCTTTTCGTTAAATTCCAACTTCTCTTTCTCGGCATAGTCGGTTAGTTCTTTAAGCATCTTATCGGTAACCGTAAAATTATCCTTATAATATGAAAAATCTTTACCGTTTTTATACTGTTTTTCAAGTTTTTTACGGTTTTTATCCATATAATTAATTACATAATGATTTAAAATGCCCTTACGAATTAAGTTACTGTAATATTTTGAATAATCAACAGTATCAATAGGCACAAATATATCAGGTAATATTCCGCCGCCACCATAAACAGTTCTTTTATTTACAAGAGTAAAATATTTTAACGAATCGGGGAAATGCACAGAATCTTCATTGAGCAACTCCCCATTGTTATACCTGTTAATCAAGTCTTTATGATATTCATCAACACCTTTTGCATACGACTTTTGGATACAACGCCCCGACGGAGTATAATAGCGAGCAATTGTAAGTCGCATAGCCGAACCATCGGGCAACCCGAATTGACGCTGCACAAGTCCTTTACCAAAGCTTCGACGACCTACAACAACACCTCTGTCCCAGTCTTGAATAGATCCGGTAACAATTTCACTTGCCGATGCCGAACCTTCATCAATCATAACTACAACTTTTCCTTGCTCAAAATTACCGCGACTTGTAGCTCTTAAATCCTGACGTGGAGAATGCGTGCCCAAAGTATAAACAATCATCTGTCCGCTTTTTAAAAACTCATCCGCCAAATCATGAGCCATATTCAAATAACCACCTCCGTTGTTTGATAAATCAAGTATTAAATTCTCAGCACCTTCAGCTTTTAGTTGCTTCACGGCTTTACGATATTCATCCATTGTTGTTGCCGAGAATCTGTTGAGTTTAATATATGCTACCTTAGCATCTTTATCAACCATATAAGCGGCATCAAGACTATAAATAGGGATTTTATCGCGAATAACTGTAAAATCAATTAATTCGGAACTTTTTCCGCGTTTTATTTCAAGGTCAACTTTTGTTCCCTTTTTTCCGCGTAATTTATCAAATACCATTTGATTGGTTAACCCGATACCTGCTACATTCTCACCATCAATAGTTACAATACGGTCACCTGCCATTATACCTACTTTTTCGGAAGGACCACCTGAAATTGGTGTAACAACAATTAAAGTATCATCCATTATATTAAACTGAATACCAATACCGTCGAAACTTCCTTGTAAAGGTTCGTTCATTCTTTTTACTTCGTCTTTGGTAATATATACAGAGTGCGGGTCAAGCTCTTTAAGCATTTGAACTATAGCATCTTCAACAAGTTTACTGCTGTTTACCGTATCTACATAAAAATTGTCAATTAGTCCGAGAACTTTTGAAAATTTATAAACATCATCGTTAAATAACTGACTGTATCCGTTAATGTTAAACAAAAACACAGATAAAACCACACTTAATAAAATCTTTTTAATCATAATTATAACTTAATGGTAAATTAATATTCAATACTGTTTGGAAGCATCAAAGTTACAATAAAATTCTTTTTGTAAAATTATTGCCGCTATTTTAATGTTTTTTTAACAATTTTTCAACGGAGTTGAAAGTGAAAAGTTTGTAAAGTTGAAAGTAAGCGTCTAGTAGAGTGTTCATAAATTAACATA
>Ga0256846_1000669_pt1 | contig 12960 bp, 9 predicted proteins | sample TevniametaG_FD_189098 | JGI IMG/M metagenome (GOLD analysis project Ga0256846, IMG submission 189098) | Tube worm associated microbial communities from hydrothermal vent at the East Pacific Rise, Pacific Ocean - Tevnia | ecosystem: Host-associated > Annelida > Integument > Unclassified ...
CTCCATTCTGTTTTTTGTTTTTATTCTTGTGGATTGTGCAAACTTTAACTTCCATTGACCGTTATTCTTGGATAACACCGCACTCTCAAACCACTTAATATTTACTGTTTTTTCATCTGAAATAATCCGTGCATCATTCCAGTAAAGTATCCATGCAAAATTTCCGTCGACATGAATATCAATCACCGAAATTTTATGATTCATCTGAACTTTCCGATCCGAACCGGTCTTCATCATATCAACTGCTTCCTGCTTATTTAGAACCATTCCACCTTCACCTAATCGGAAATCTTCGGTTATCAAATCACCCATTTTTTTAAAATTCGATGAAGATGAAGCTGAGAAAAGATCATTTATTGTTTGCTCAACTCTCTTTTCTTCGGAAACAGAATGGTTACAGGATATAAATATACCGAACACAATTGCAATGAAAATAAACTTTTTGATTTTCATTATTCACCTCACAAAATAATTTATCTGCTTGAAATATTTTTTGTACTTCGTTTATTTAAACCGAACTACACATAAAAACGTATAGTTGTATATACAACTCGGCAAAACAAATGTCAACTTTTACAAAAATAATTAATTTTAAGTTTTGCTACCTCCGTTTAAAAAAGAGTTAACTATTCTTTTGTATATATCAGTTCTCCGTTATCGTTACAGCAATAGTACCCGAATTGTAGCGTAATGTGGTTTATATTAAATTTAGTTTCCAATATATTTTCAACTTTATCCTTAACAGACATCATTTTAACCATATCAATATTATTTTTAACGTTAACATGAGCTTCAAGATGTATTTGAGTATCATCAAGTTTCCAAACATGAACATGATGAAAGATTTTTATTTCATCAAGTTTCTCAATATCCTTTTTCATCTCTCTGATATTTATACCGTATGGTGTAGATTGCATTAAGATATCAACCGTTTCCTTTACTACTCCCCATGTGTGGTAAACAATATAAACACCTACAAAAACCGTTATAAGAGGATCTATCCAAAACATGCCGAATTTCCAGATGGCAATTCCTCCGATAATTACCGCTACGGAAGACAAGGTATCACCTAACAGATGTAAATATGCAGCTTTTATATTCAGACTGTATTTCTTGTGTTTATTTAAAACCAATACGGACAAAAAATTTACCAGAAAACCGAAAATGGCAATAATAAACATCACCTTACCTTTTATCGGTTCAGGATTTAGGAACCTTTTATATGCCTCGTAAAATAAAAATATACATATGGAAATAAGAAGTATCCCGTTAAAGAAAGCAGCAAGAATTTCAATTCTATTGTAGCCGAAAGTTCTATTCTCATTCGGTTTCTTTTGACTTATTCTTCCAGCGAGAAAAGCAATAAATATTGCAGATGAATCCCCCAAATTGTGCAAAGCATCGGAAAGCAATGATAAACTGTTAGATATCAATCCTCCTATAATTTGAACTATTGTTATTGATAAATTTAATAAACTTACCCAAAGTAATTTTTTACCCTTCAAATCACCGGCAGGATTGTGGTGATGATTATGGTGATCGTGATAATTATACCCCATAGCTATCCTCCTCTACTATCCATTCGTGGTAACGGAAAATAAATAAGTATGAACACTTTTGTCTTATCAAAGAAACATCAGATATACTCAATAATTACCATTGAATATATTTTATCAATGAAATAGCATTAGTTTTAATTATAGCAGATAAATCCCAATCCGAAAAACAGTTCGATGCTATAAATTATCCAAGCCTCCACTCACCTAAATCCAAATAAATAATGGAGACATATTAGTAAAATATTTTATTGAAAATCGGAAGAAAATTTGATAATGTATTATTTACGATAGGAGGAAAAATGTCTGACAGGATGGTAAATCATTTCATGGAAATGGTAAAAATAGATAGTGAGTCCGGAAATGAGGAGAATTTCATAAATTATCTTAAAGATAAATTTGAAGAATTGGGTGGAGATGCGGTTAAAGATAGTTATGGAAATCTAATAGTAAAATTTCCTTCAAAAAATTGTAATAAAACGGAACCGGTACTTTTCTCATGTCATGCCGATACGGTAAAACCGGGAATAGGAATTGAACCTATAATTGAAAACGGAGTAATAAGATCATCCGGTAACACTATACTTGGAGCCGATGATAAAGCGGGGATATCGGAACTGTTCGAAGCACTTAGAATTTCAGATATTCACCCTCCGATCGAAATTGCTATCAGTAGGCAGGAAGAGGTAGGACTTCACGGAGTTAAAAACCTTGATTATTCTATCATTACCGCAACAAAGGGATTCCTCCTTGATAATGACAATTTGGAAACGATTGTAATCGGAGGTCCTTCATACTTTGCAATTGATGTTTCGATAAAGGGAAAAGCAGCACACGCAGGAATGGAGCCGGAAAAAGGTGTAAATGCAATTATAGCAGCTTCAAATGCAATTTCAGCATTAAGACTCGGAAGATTAGATCATGAAACAACCGCAAATGTAGGTGTTATCAACGGTGGAGTCATCAGGAACGGTGTTCCGGATTCAGTTACATTTCTTGCGGAATGCAGAAGCCTTAATCATGATAAAGGGGTAAAACTTGCCGAAGAAATGGAAAGAATCATAATAGAAAAAGTAACCGAGGCAAATGCGGAAGTGGAGATAAAGGTTGATAACCTTTGCAAAGCCGTAGATATCCCTGTAGATTCATGGACGGTCGAACAATCGAAAAAAGCTCTGAAAACAGTTGGAATAGAAGCAAAAACCACCTTTATTACGGGATTTACGGATGCATCAATTTACAACAACAAAGGTATAGAAATGGCAGTGGTAGGGATCGGAGCACAACTTGAACACTCTACGGAAGAACATATTAAAATAGAAGATATGGAAAAAGCCAAAGACATGATTGTTGAACTTATGCGGCTATCGGCAGTCTAAAAAATGTTAATTTCCTGATTTATTTTTCAGTCTGATGTTACGGTAAATAACAAAAAGCCATAAATTCCCGACTATCATCATTCCGATAATTATTCTTCCCTGATAAACCTCATAGGGGTAGATTCGTAAAATTTCAAACAATACAATCGGGGTAATAATTGAGATAACACTCAAATAATATGCTACTTTATACATCTCTCTATTTCCGTAAAGCATTTGCGAACTCCATCCTATGGCTGCAAAAAAAACAAAAATAACATTTGAAAAATCGGTTGTAAACATTTTCGGTGAAAACATTAGAATATAAATAAAAGAGGAGAACAGAGAAAATACATACGGACCTGCAAACAGTATCATTCTTCTAAGTTTCGGATTTATCCTCAATTTTCCTCTCATAATGTATGTATTTTAATCCATAATTGAAGAATTATCAACACGATACTGATTATCCTATCACTTTATTTCAACATAAAACTTTCAAAAATGATGCCCGAAAATATGGGTTTTAAAAAGATTATGTGACAGCCTCATAGATTTTACCCCTTAATTAGTGAATTTATAGAACTTTTAATTCTAATATGCTACAATTTTTATATGTTAATAGCTTATTATAGTTTCAGACATTTTATAAAAATTTTCATCATGATTTCCACAGATTTTTCCACAAAAACCAGAAGATACGACAATTATAGGATTACTAAGAACTTTATCCAAAAACTATTTTACCACCAGTTTACATGGCTTTGAAGGAACACTCATGGAACAAATTGCAAAGCAAGCAAAGGTTAACAAAGCAACTATCTACAACATTGGCAATGAAAAAGCTTTTATAGAGGAGAAACAGAATGATTAGGCAAAATAAAGGCTATCTATTCAACCCATTTTATTCCGGAACAGACAGGGATATCTTGCCTGTCTTCACTTTTATTAAAAGAAGTGTGTTTATGACTACGGGACTTGCCGGAACGGTTATATGCTTAGTATGTCTCTATTTAGGAATGAGAGAAGTTATGAATCTGGGCGGATTTGTTGCTTCCGGTGGTCCTTATGAAATTGCTCATCAGGCACCTGATTGGATCTGGATAATGCCAGCTTCAATTTTTGGTGGAATGTTTTTTATTCTCCTGAATTTTTTGAACGCCAGAAAAATCGGCGGGATAAAAATTTTGATATTTTTATGGCCCGCTTTATTCCTATCACTTGGTTATAATTTTATGGAATATGCAATTAATCCTCCCGGAGATCACTCAAAAATAGTGATCAGCTGGCTAATCTGCGGAATAATTTTCATTGGGATGGGAGGAATCCCGCTTCTGGTAATAATCAGAAGTATCATCCAACATATCAGGAATAGGTCAACATCTGAGCATAGTGCCTTTAAGGAGTTTTATACCGGACAGAACCATCCTGAAAATGGTAAGTACATGAATAAAAAATCAGTTGCGGTTCTTGTTTTTTTATTAACTATTCTGGGACTTGCAGGAGGGATATTTCTTGGTATTACTCTATTTAAAATCATAAGTTCATAACCGGATTAAAAGGGGTCAAATCTGTGTTTGACGTTTCAGGCATAGTTTTTCTATCTTATATAACTTTTTTTTAAACACCGAATCCTTCTTTATTCTTGTTTTTATCCTTCTCAGGACGGTAAGGAGGTAGCTGTTACATCAACTATGATCGATTTAAATCTCCCTTTAAATACTTGCCCTTCACGATAATTGAGGCATTCGCTGACTCTTTTAGAAAGTTAGATAATTATTAGGAAACTTACACAAAACTTGACACAATGAAAAATTCAATTTAGAATGGGATCCAAAGCAGAATTCAAGGGAAGAGGGATTAAAAAACCCCACAGCCCCCGCTGCCGTGACCGGATCTCGTCGTTGAGAAAAGGTTTCAGATATTAATGTCACTCTCTGTAGAGGGGAAGGCAATCTGAAATATCCGGAAGTCGGAAGACCTATTCTACTTTGCAACTCTTGACCGCGGAGGGCGGTTGAAGAATATTATTATACCCTCCATAAAATTAAAGGAGGATCATTATGATCAAAAAGTTGTTTCCCTTGCTTATTATTCTACTATTTTCTTTTTTCGAATATGGAGAAGAAAGCAAACCAAAGAAAGAATATTCTCGAATAAACGAGATTATTGAAGTCGTCGGGAATATTGCACAAAACAAATCGGTACAGAGTATCTCTGTAATTAACAAGGAAAAAATGGAAAAATTTAGGTTAAATAGCTTAAAATCTTTAATTTCCACTGTTCCGGGAGTCCTTTCACTCTCAACCGGTAGGTTCGGTCAAGCTTCATCAACCTACATAAGAGGATCAAACTCCACTCAGGTACTTTACATTGTTGACGGTGTAAAGGTTAGAAATTTTTCAAGTATAGGTGGTGTAAGTCTTGCTACAATATCCCCGTTTCTTATCAATAAAGTTGAGATTGTTAGAGGACCTCTAAGCAGTGTATACGGATCGGATGCAATGGGAGGAGTAATAAGTGTTGATACCGATACAAGGAATGGAATTAAATTCGAATCATCTGTAGGCAGTCACGGATCATATCTCGGAAATGTATCATGGTCAAAAAAATTCGGAGATTTTAATATATCTATTGCTTCCGCAAATCAATTCTATACGGACAATATCAAAAACGATAAGTTTAAAAATAACGGATTTAAAGCAAGAATTGATTATCAAAAAAAATCATTTAAAACAGGCTTTAGATTTTTTGGAAATATCACCGATTCCGGTATCCCGTTTAACATGAACAAACCTTCTCTTCAAAGAAAATTCAACCGATTTAACTACGTCGCAGCCATACCGCTTGAATTCCGTTTTAATAAAACTACAAAACTAAGAATAAATCTTTCCTACAATAGAAACAATTATAAATTTGAAGACAAAGAAAATAAGTGGAATCCATACTTTAAGAATATTTCCGATAACAAGGCGATAGAGGGGATCTTGGTCGCAAAACTTTTCAAAGGATTGGATTTTCACGGCGGGATAGACTACTCCTTTCAAAATATATTTACGGAAAATAAATTTAAAGTAACTATCGATAATGTTAAAACAAATTTTTTCTCCTCATTTGTATTGTTGAATTATGAATTGGGAGATTTTTTGATGACAGGTTCTTTGCGTTATGACAAATATAAAGATGTTGATTCTAATATTTCACCTCAAATCGGATTTTCTTACCTTTTTAACAAAACAATAAAGATTAAAATGGCATATTCGGGAAGTTTTAAAGCCCCGCTTCCAGTTCATCAAATAAATCCGTGGGGAGCTTCAAATTTCAAACTGAAACCTGAGAAAGGAAAATCATATGAAGTAGGATTAGACATATTTATTAAAAAACTAACTGCCGGAATCACCTATTTTAATACGGAATATACAAATCTTATTGACTGGGTAACAATTGATTTCACAAAATGGACGGGGCAGTACCAGAATATTAAAGGTGCAAATATTAAGGGAATCGAATTGGAATTATCATACTTGCTGTTCAAAAATCTAAACTTGAATTTATCTTATGCTTACCTTGACGGTAAGGATAAAAAAACAAACAAACCTCTTCCACGCAGACCTAAACATACTGTTGCCTTCTCATTTATTTATTCCGGAAAAATATTTACTCTATCTGGAATGTTCAGATATGTCGGTAAGAGACCGGATCTTGATTTTTCAAGTCATCCGCCGCAAATTGACAATCCACCTTTCAACACTTATGATTTAACTACAACCATTCCGCTTAACAAGTCATTCTCGGTTTTCTTTAAAATGACAAATCTGTTCGACAAAGATTATCAGGAATTTTTCGGATACCCCGCACCGGGTAGAAGGATTGAAGCAGGTATTACATACAAGAACTAAATGAAACCAAGAGAGATCTCCCTTTCCGTAATACTCTTTCTTCTGTTCTCGCTCCATATTCTATCGGAGAGGGTAATCTCTCTTTCTCCCTCAATAACCGAAATCCTTTATGAGATGGATCTCGGTTCATCCATAGTCGGAAATACAAAATTTTGTAATTATCCCGATGATGCAAATCATAAGAAAAAGATCGGAGGGTATCTCGACATGAACATTGAGATGATTATTGATCTCAATCCCGATACAATTATCCACTATCCGGAACATTCAAAAATGCTCAAACCTCTGAATGGTATTGTTAAATTGATTCAAGTTTCTCATAGGAATATTGAGGATCTCATTAAATCAATAAAAAAAATAAGTACTGCTTTAAATGTGAAATCCAAGGGAGAATTATTAATAAAAAGAATTACCGATGGACTTAACTCCATTAGAATGAAAAAAAAGGGTGCAATCAGAAAAAAGGTAATGATAGTTATCGGTGGAACTCCGATGCAGTTAAAAAATCTAACAATAATTGGAAAAGGTAATTTCCTGAATGAAATTATTAAAATTGCAGGAGGAGAGAATGCCTATACCGGAAATATTGCCTATCCTTTGGTTTCAATTGAGTCAATAATTAAGATGAATCCCGATATTATTATCCAATTCTCTTTTATGGATAATTCTCCGTCGGAGAAAAAATTAATCGGAATATGGGAGAAATTCCCTTCAATAAGAGCGGTTTTTCATAAAAATATACAAATTATTAAAGATGATTACTGGGCAAGACCGGGTCCCAGAATTGTAAAAATTGCCGAATCCCTCTACAAGATTCTTCTCCGCAAGTAAGTTTGTTAAAAATCATCAAGTATTGAAACAACATATTTTATCCTTTTTTTCCAATACCTTAAATACTTTTCCCTCCTTATAATTCCTCTTCCGTTAGGAGAATGAATAAAGTATCTTTTATTAACATAAATACCTGAATGCCATTGTTTTTTTTTTATTTTAAATATTAATATATCACCTGATTTTGCATTCTTGAATTTTATGTGATATCTCATTTTCCCCTGCTTTTTCGCCGTTCTCGGGATATCAATTCCGAATGAGTCATACAAATAGAATACGAATCCTGAACAATCGAACCCGTAAATGTCGGTTCCACCGTAATGGTAAGGAATACCTCTTAATGATTCTGCAAGTTTAACAATCTTCCTCCGTAAATTCCAAACTTTTTCAGGTTCCGATTCAAACGAGCAGTTAACAAAAAAAACAAAAATTATCAATATTATTGAAAACTTAACTATTTCGGTTTTCCGGATTTTATTCATTTGTTAAACAAAATGCGAAAGGGGGGACTCGAACCCCCACACCTTGCGGCACCAGATCCTAAGTCTGACGCGTCTGCCAATTCCGCCACTTTCGCATTTTCAAGAAAATATCATTAAAGAAAAGATGTATCAATAACAAACACCTTTCCTAATTACTACGTCCTTTTATCCTAATCTAACTTGAATAGAGATTTATCAACAGGAGCATTTACAACCACTTCTTTGACGGAAATGTTAATAAGCCTTTTACCGTTCAAGAAAATTTCCGTTTTAAAAGGGAAACTTATTGCATTCTGCTTTTTAAATTTAGACATATAAATTTTACCTACACCCTTTTGTCTTGCAATGTTTACCAATTTCTCTTTAATTTCAATCAAACCGGTATCTCTGTTTAAAAAGAATTTTACCCAATTTTTTCCTTTATCTTTGATATAGATAACATCGTATGTTTTTCCCTTTACTACTACCTTCTTCAAATACTGATAAGAATATTTATTCTTGGAATGGAAGATATCGTATAAATCGGCAAATTTAGATTCCTCAATATCTTTTTCCGGAATTTCTTTCTTTTGACCCATCTGATCCGCATACCCTTTTTTTCCGTTAATAGCTCTTTTCATTACCATACCCATCACTTTCATCTCCGAATAAAACTTATCGGGATATACAGCATAGGAGGTTTGACTGATTGCCATAGTCCTTCCCATCATAGACATATCCATATCTGATTTTTGTATAGAGGTTTTAATACTCTTGTATCCGGAATAATTTTTATTGAGTACGGAGAAAAGTAACTCTCTCCCTTTTTTTAGAGATTCCGGTGTAGCTTCAGGAATAACCTCTTTTAACTTAGGTTGTTTTATGGAAATATCAATATTTTCAACCTTACCGATATCCGATAAATTACCTTTTATCTTCTTTTTATTTCCGACTACCAAAACAACCATCTTCTTAGGATCAAGATACTTGTTTGCAACTTCATAAACATCATCGGCTGTCACAAGTTTTATATCATCAATCAATTTTTCATATTTCTCTATATCCAATCCGAAAAATTCTTTTTCAAGATAATTGTATAAAACTTTATCGGGGGAGCTGAATTTAAACACATAAGAATTAAGAAAATAATCTTTCGCTTCTTTCAGTTCTTTTGCTGTAACCTTTCCTTTTTTTATCAAATCTATTTCATCAAAAATCGCCTTTATTACTTCTATTGTGGTTTCCGATTTTGTAAAAGTTGAAAATAGAACTCTTCCGGGGTAAAGATAATTGGTGATGATTCCTCCACCGACTCCGTACGTCAACCCCATTTTCACCCTTAAACGCTGCATTAGCCTTGAACTGAATCCCTGAGAAAAGATTGAATTGAAAACCAAGATCTTTGCTTTCTCATCAATATTCTCTTTTACACCGAGATGACCTATGGATATCTGACTCTGATTCATATTACTTTTTTCAACGAAACCTATTTTAAAATTGTGCTTCAATTCTTTTACTTCAGGATATTTTGGTAAAATAGCTTTCCCACTCCATTTCCCCAAATATTTTTCAATAATTTTTTTGATCTCTTTGATTTTCATGGGACCCGTAACGCCCACAAGCATTGAATCAGGTTTAAAAAAAGTACTATAACAGGAAGAGACATCTTTCAATTTAATATTTTCAAGATGATCATACTCTAACGATACCGAGAAAGGAGAATTTTTACCATAGATCAATTTATCAAATTCTCTACTATTAATGGATGAAGGATCATCATTACGTCTTGATATCAAACTTGACATCTTACTCTTGATCTCTTTAAACTTATCTTTATTAAATGCCGGATTTAACAACATATCAGCCAGAATACTCATGGCTTCATCAAAATTATCCTTTAATGATGAGACATTTATAGTAAAATCGTCCAATCCGCTCCTTATGGAAATTGAGATACCTTTTGAATCAAGCTTTAAATCAACCTTTTCACCTGAAAGAGTTTTTGTCCCTCCGATCCTAAGTAATTGGGCTGTTATGGAAGCAAGTCCCACCTTTGATTCGGGGTCATAAACATCTCCACCCTTTATCATTGCCATAAACGTAACTATCGGAAATTTATCACTCTTTATCAATCTTATGTTAATTCCGTTTTTTGTAACCGCTTTTTCTATCACCGGTTTTTTAATTTTGCTTAATGCGGGAAATTTAAGTTTATCTATTTTCCGCTCTTTCCCTTCGATTAGAGAAACATTTATCAGCAAAAACAAAACAATTATCGATATAACTATCCTCTTCATTTTTTCACCTCTTTCTTCTTTTCAATCGTAATTACCACCCTATTGTTCGGTGTAAAATATTTTTTAGCAAGTTCCTGTAAATCTTTCGCAGTAACTTTTTCTATATTCTCAAGTTCATCGAATGAATTTCTCCATGAACCCGATACAACTTCACTACTAAGAAGATTTAGCAAGAAACCTCTGTTGGATTTCATCCGTTCTATCAAAGATACTCTTATCCTATACTTTGCAGAACTCAGTTCTTCTTCGGTTATTAAATTTTTCTTTAAATTTTCAATCTCATCTAAAACAGCTTTCTCCATCTCACTTGTCGTATGATCCTTGTTCGGTAATGCAAAGAACATGTAAAGTGAAGGATATTTACTACCGGGGAATCCGGCCATTGATCCTATAAGCATTGCGGATTTATCCTTGGTAACCATTTTCTTATAAAGTCTTGAACTTCTACCGCTGGTAACAACATAGTCAAGCACTTGAAATTTTACAAAGTCTTCATGAAGTTCCGAAGGACAGTGATATCCCGTGATAAACCATGGCTGAGAATCTTCATAAATAGTCATTCTCTTCTCGCCAAGCTGTTTAGGCTCAACGGAAAATACTTTTTCGATTTTCTCACCTGACGGAATTTTCATGAAATATTTATTTGCAAGTTTTTTTAACTGATCGGGATATACATCGCCCGTCACACCTATTACAAGATTCTTTGCAGTATAATATTTCCGGAAATACTCTTTTACATCCTCTCTTGAAATATGATTTATGTTACTCATAGGACCGACAACGCCAACTCTATAGGGATGATCTTTAAATGCAAGTGATAATAATTCTTCAATCATTTTTCCTACCGGAGAATTTTCCGTACGTAACCTTCTCTCCTCTTTTATAACTTGACGCTCTTTGTACAATTCTCTAAAAACCGGATCAGAAAATCTCCCTGATTCAAGATATGCCCATAATTCAATTTTGTTGGACGGAAGACTAAAGAAATATACGGTTGAATCATTATTTGTTCCCGCATTAAGCCCCACTCCACCGTTTCTTTTGAGGATAGTATCGAATTCATTTGGAATAACATACTTTCCGGCTTCAACCCTTAATTTTTCAAACTCTTTTTCCAGTTTTGCCAACTTATCTTTGTTTGGTTTCCGCTTATCTTTCTCTTTTACTATCACGGAGAACACTCTATCCATTTCATCTAAGATTTTCTTCTCCTTAGCAGGTTCCCTTGTCCCGATCTCCGTTGTCCCTTTAAAAGCAAGATGCTCTAAGAAATGGGAAATACCATATATTCCGATTCTTTCGTCACTCCCGCCAACATTGGCATAAGTGACAAAACTTGCTATCGGAACCGAATGATCTTCAAGTAAAATAAACTTTAAACCGTTCGGAAGGGTAAATTCAGATACCCTTTTTTTTACGCTATCAAAGCTAAAACCCGATCCTGCAACAAAAGAGACAGAGACCGCTAATAATAAAAAACCAATTAAAACTCTCCTCATTATAACCTCCGTAATTTTGATTTTACCATACCTTTTGTTTTAATTGTACAGTAAGTGGTTTACGAAAAATAATTAAAAATGTTTAAGAATTTTGTTATAATTTCATCTATGAAAAAAGAAAATTTTATTTTCCTTATAATTATAATATTTTTTCTCCTTCTCTTGTTGATAGTTGGTAAAAGATCAAGAATCTCTGAGTGGACACGGAATAATTCGCTAAAAAAATCCAATGCCATTAATATAGAGGTAAAAGGAGATCCCGCTCAACTTATTTCCTCAATAAATAACAGCCTTAAATACTTCTCCAAATTGCCAAAGGAGAGAACGTTTCTCTTTGGAAATGATATTTACAGTAAATCTCAAATGGAAGAAAGCTTACTGGATTTCAAAGAGAATCTACTCAAGTACGGATTTTCCCAAGAATTTTTTAGATATGTCAAGAATAATTTCGATTTTTATGAGTCTGCAACGGAAAAAGTATTATTTACCGGTTATTATGAAGCTACGTTAGAAGGATCTTATGAGAGAACCGAAATTTTCAAGTATCCTTTGTATAAAAAACCGGATGATCTTGTCTCAATAAAACTTTGGAATTTTCCATCTTTGAAAAAATTTAAAGATTTTCACAAAACACTTCATGGAAAATTAAACAAAGACAATACAATTTCACCTTATTATTCACGATCGGAAATTGATACATATAATGCCCTTTCGGGAAGAGATATAGAACTTGTCTGGGTTAATGATCCTATAGATCTTTTTTTTCTCCATATTCAGGGTTCGGGAATAATCAAACTTACGGACGGAAAATCAATCAGAGTTAACTATGCGGGTACTAACGGTCATCCGTATAAAGCCGTCGGTAAGTATCTTGTCGAAAAGGGTGTATGTACGTACAAAGACCTCTCCATGCGGTATATAAAGAATTACATAAAAAAAAATCCTAATGAAGCGGAAAATATATTTAATTATAACCCTTCTTACATCTTCTTTAGAAAAGTTGAAGAAGGTCCTGTAGGATCGCTTGGAGTTCCGGTAACTCCATACCACTCAATAGCA
>Ga0256846_1000670_pt1 | contig 12956 bp, 8 predicted proteins | sample TevniametaG_FD_189098 | JGI IMG/M metagenome (GOLD analysis project Ga0256846, IMG submission 189098) | Tube worm associated microbial communities from hydrothermal vent at the East Pacific Rise, Pacific Ocean - Tevnia | ecosystem: Host-associated > Annelida > Integument > Unclassified ...
ATGAGTACCGGTTAGGTCAGGATTCCTTTTAACCGTCCCGAATTTTGCTTGAACAAGATAGGAATATCCTTTATTTAATCTAACAGTTTGTTTCCCTGCTGGATGTTTGAATGTTGCTACCGGTGTTTCAATTTCTACAACTGTATTATTCTGTGTAGCAACAATTAGAAATTGCGATGGTGTACGTTGTAGCGTTGAGGTTAGGGAATATCTGCCGTCAGACGAATATGACATAACATAGTATTCCAATCCCACATTATCATAAGGCAGGACAAGAAAAGCATCACTTGTCGTTACCGCCTGCGTATGTGCATACACCGTAACATCATTATCCGTTTCAATATGGAAATATTGAGGTGCAGGTGTTTCCGTTTGATAGTTTGCCCATAATCGCCCATGAAAATTATAACCGACAATTTCATAATCTGCAAAGCATACTTTAAATGTGTAGAGTTGATTTGCATTATTAATTGTAAATTTTTCAACCGATTCTATACCGGCTTTATCTCGATAAGTAATTTTTCCCTTAGTAGGCTTTTCGGCATTAATAAAAATGTAAAGCGAATCTCCGAATTTTTTCTTAGGGTCATAAGAATCAATATTATTGTGGAAATTAGGCATAAACGAAAGCCAAAAATCTTTTCCTTTACTTTCTTTGCCGGCTTTTGTTTCTGAAAATGATAAAACAAATATTAAAAGCAATAAAAAACAAATCTTTTTCATAATTAACACCAAATTTTAACTTTATGAATTAGCAAATCTAATAAATTTTTTTGTTTTTCAAACATAATATTATCTTTTTAATCGTTATATATAAATATCGCAAATTTTAATAAATTGAATATACGATAGTTTGCGACATAAATTGACATTGAAAGGATAAAATATGAATGTATTGTTAATCGGAAGCGGAGGCAGGGAGCATGCCCTTGCGCATACTATCTCCAAATCAGAGATGTTGGATAAGTTCTATTGCTTACCCGGTAATCCTGGTATCAGGAAGTTCGCCAAACCATTTGATTGCGGGTTAGATAACTTTTATTTAATTTCGGACAGGTGCAAAGTTAAGGAAATTGACCTTGTCGTAATTGGTTCCGAACAACCTTTGGCTGATGGTTTAGCTGATTTTTTGCGAGAAAAAGGTATTAATGTTTTTGGACCTTCAAAAGCCGCCGCATTGTTGGAATCATCTAAAGCATTTGCAAAGGATTTTATGAATAAATATAATATTCCTACGGCGGCTTATGTAAAATTTACTACCGCTCAGGAAAGTGAAGCATTGGACTATTTGAAGTCAGCCGCTTATCCGCTTGTGATTAAGGCCAATGGACTTGCCGCCGGAAAAGGTGTCATTATTGTTGATAATTATGATGAAGCATCTAAAACGGTAAAAAGTATGTTTGGCGGAAAATTCAAAAGTGCCGGTGATACTATTGTGATTGAAGAATTCTTACAAGGCGAAGAGGCGTCGATTCTTGCTGTCTCTGACGGAAAGGATTTTATTACTCTGGCACCCTCCCAAGACCATAAACGGGCTTTTGACAATGATGAAGGACCCAATACGGGCGGAATGGGTGCCTATGCTCCTGCTCCAATAGTAAATGAAACGGTTCTCGAAAAAGTGAAAGAAAAAATTATTAAACCTGTGATTGACAATATGCGTAAAGAAGGTACTTCATTTATAGGTTGTCTCTATGCCGGACTTATGATTGATAATAACGAACCGAAAGTAGTTGAATTCAATGTGCGTTTCGGCGACCCTGAGACGCAGGTTGTTCTGCCGATATTTGACGGCGACTTTTTAAGACTTATTTTTTCTGCCGCTCGCGGCAGTCTGGCTCCATCGGTTATTAATAACGTGGCAAACGGAGCCGCCTGTTGTGTTGTTTTGACTTCCGAAGGTTATCCGGCATCATACAAGTCTGGATTTGAAATTAGCGGCATCGAAGAAGCGGAAAATGAAGGAGCAATTGTTTTCCATGCGGGGACAAAATGGGAAGATGATTTGCTTAAATCCGCCGGCGGAAGAGTACTGGGTGTTTGTGCCGTTGCCGATAATCTGAAGCAAGCTCGTGATTTGTCGTATAAGGCGGTTGATAAAATTAATTTTGAAAATAAATTCTATCGTAAAGATATTGCTACTAAGGGATTGTGATATTCATATTTGTTGTATGAAAGCAATTTAAAGGCTGTCTCAAATGACAGCCTTTTTTTGTGTTAATGCTTAAAGAGTGAACGGTAATTTATAAAATAACTCACATTTATTTGTTCACTCAAACTATCTCCAAGTTCTTTGTTGCCTGTCCACAGAATAAACCCCTTGCTTGCGCCCGGTTCAATGAGTGCAAGGGCGGTATCGGAACTGCCGGCAAAGAATAAAGGAAGATTTTCGGCTATTTGTTGTTTGTAAATTTGTATTGTATCGTTTGAAAAGTGAATCGGTTCGAGAATATCTGTCGAAAGTACTTCAATATCATCAAATTTTGTCATCTTATGCTTTATACCCAAACAGTGTTTTGCAGGTATTGCAAGGCGTGCCGCCACAGTCTCCACCAAATACTGATTACTCATTGACACTACATAAATTTTAAATCCCTGTTCTTTCAGCAAATTTACTATTAATTTGAAATGAGGATTAATGCGTGGTACAGCCACTTTATATACGGTATCATCTTCAAAAAATGTAATATTATCATCCTTCATATTCAGTACCACATCTGCAAAACGCTTAACGCAACCAATCTCCATTCCAGCGAATGCTTGCGATGCTTTGATATATGCGGTTTGCTCCTTACCGTTAGTAAGCCGTTCTTGATATTTGCTCCATTTGAAATTTATATCAATCTCATTTTCAAGTAAATAGGCAACAGCGGCATCGGTTATACTACCGAGTAAGAGCGTATTGTTCAATTCAAAGATTGCTATTCTATCTTTATTATCAATGCCTTCCAGTGTATCAAAAAATTTTTCAAGATTAGCTTTAAGCATAGAGGGAAACTGAGGGAATTTCCGCTCTTTTCGTAATGGTTTCTTTTTATTTCTTTTTATTGCCGCCATCGAATGCAAAAACGGAATAGTGTCTATTTATATTTTTATATTCGGAATGTAATTTACGTTGAAATCATTTAACGAGAGAAGTAATCTATACACTTTGGTTTCCAAATTTTCGGGCCAGTCCTTGTTGGGGTGTTTGTCCGATAATCTTGCATTTTCAATTGCGGCATCAACGTTTTCCATCAATTTTATGGTAGAATATCTCGAATGATCATATCCCACAAGATATTTTTTCAAAGCTAATTCCAACTGATTTTTCTTCATTAATTGCATTTGTTTATGTTGATTATAATTATTTACATCAATGAAATGTAATAATAACCAAAGTTCAAATTTTGGATTAGAAAAAGCTGTATTGATATTTTTTTTCTTGCATTCCCTAAATATTTCTTTTAACATTTTTGGTTGCCAATAGTCAATATCACAGACCATCCACAATTCATCGTAATCGGCATCAATAGTATCATTTTTCTTTATCTTGGACAATCTTTCAAAAACGTCACGGGGTGAGCTTTTTCCGTCTTTTGTTTGTAGAATAAGAATTTGCATTCTGTTATTTCGCAATTTTTCTTTTAATGCTTCAAAATATATTGCTTCGGTTTTTTCGCCTTCTGTGGCAATAACAAAAAGTTTGGGTTCTCTGACTTTACTTTTTCGGGCATATTTACTTCCTTGCATATCAGTCATTCTCGGTATTTTCTAACAAATCATTATAAAATTCTACATTATGTCTAAACGGTATGCCGCCGAATCGACCTAATAGATACGATTTCTTAATATCCTTATCAAATCTTGGCTTGAATTCTTCTAATGAATATAATTGCGAACTTCCGATTTTATCCTTTTCCATAAACCAAATTTCATCACGCCTTAAAAAATCCAAGTCTAATAAATTAAGTTCGTGTGTAGTTAAAATTAGCTGAGACGATTTACTGAATTTAATAAATAATTCGATGAACAATGAAGTCAATGCCGGATGTAAACTCCGTTCAATTTCATCTATTACAAATACTTTTTCAGTTAAGTTGGATAATATCAAAGCAGGGATTAAATCAAATAATCGCTGCGTGCCGTCCGACTCCTCATTAAATTCAAACTCAATATCCTCGCTATTAAGCGATTCTTTTCTTGTTATCAACTTTTCGGCGATCTTGTTACTATGTTCATCTTCAGTAATTATAATCTTTTCAATTAATTTTCTCGAAGTTCTGTTCTTATCAAGTAATTTTATTTTTACTCTATCCGATTTTTCGTCCGTATATTTTTCTTCTTCAATTTGCTTATAATCAATTGTTTTAATTCCCGTATCGAAAAGATTTAATATACTCATAAACTTTTTTTTGAATTCATCTCGTTTCAACTCTAATTGAATCGGGTATATAGAGTCTGGATAAATCACGGTAAGTATATTTTTAAACCAGTGAAATACGCGTTTAATATGAGTATTATCAAGATTTCTAATAAAAAATTCAGTTAAAAATAATTTATTCTTCGGACAGCCGATAGCTAAAAATTCCACAAACTTGCCGTCAGTGGCATTTTCTTTTAAGAAAGAAACGTCAAATCTGCCACTTTCTCTGGTAAAAATCTTTTTATCATTTGTTCTCTTATTAACTATATACAGCCATTCACTCTCAATTATATTATGATAAATGCTAAACCCGTATTTATAAAATACATCGTTACTTTTAATTACAAATTCAAATAATACCGGTTTTTTATGCGATTCTTTGTCAAGTTTAAATGTCGGAATAACAAAATCATCATTAATTGATAAAACATCATTTATTATTGATTTTGCAAAATTTATTGCATCTACCAGATTGCTTTTGCCTGAGGCATTAGCTCCGTATATTAAGCCGAGTTTTAATAAATCGAAATCTTTATAATTACTTTTACCTTTAACGATATGTTCTTTATGTTTGCGGGGTGAACCCGGAGTAAGCAATAGCTCGGTTTGCTTATAAAATGATTTGAAATTTTCTACTCTAAATGATAAAAGCATAATATCGTCTTTCGTTGTTAAGTGAAATTATCACCTTGTGAACACAAAAATAAGTAAAAATTATCATATTTTTATTATTATTTATAAAATATTAGAAATTATCTAAAAAAAAGACTGCCTCTTTATGAAGCAGTCTTTTTGTTGTTCGATTACAATTTTACCAAATTGTTGCTCTTTGTTCCGGTGGTAAATACATTTTGCTATCAGGCTTCACATCAAACGCTTTGTAGAATTCTGGTACGTTCTGCAGAACTCCGAGAACTCTGAATTTGCCCGGTGAGTGCACATCATCACGTAAACGTCTCATTAATTCTTCGGGTCTGATATTGTTCCTCCAAACCTGTGCGTAGCCAATATAGAAACGTTGTTCGGGGGTGAAACCGTCACTTTTATCTTGCGATACTTTCCCGCCATTTGCCAATAGCCATGCTTGGTGCGATACCGTGATTCCACCGAAATCGGCAATATTTTCGCCAAGTGTCAGATTGCCGTTTACCTTGAAAGTATCAATTGCAACAAATTGACTATACTGCTCAACTAAACGCTGTACTTTTTGAGTAAATTTCTCGGCATCTTCAGGTTGCCACCAATCGCGTAAGTTCCCTTCCTTGTCGTACTGCCTGCCTTGGTCATCAAATCCGTGCGTCATCTCATGTCCGATTACCGTACCGATAGCACCGTAATTAACGGCATCATCAGCATCAATATTGAAGAAAGGCGGTTGCAAAATAGCGGCAGGGAATACTATTTCATTCATATTTGGATTGTAATAGGCATTCACTGTTTGCGGTGTCATGTGCCATTCCTTGCGGTCAGGTACTTTCCCGATTTTATCCAATTGGCGGCGGACATTGAATTTGCCGGCATTTATCGTATTTTGGAAATAATTATCACGTGATATTTCAACAGACGAATAATCAATCCATTCATCGGGATAACCGATTTTGACATTCATTCTGTTTAGTTTGTCCAAAGCTTCTTTCTTGGTTTTGTCGCTCATCCAATCAAGATTTTCAATACGCATACCGAGGGCTTTCTTCAAATTGCCTACAAGTTCCAGCATACGGCTTTTTGCTTCGGGCGGAAAATATTCTTTTACATAAAGCTGTCCGACTGCTTCACCCAAGTCGCCGCTTGTTTGGTTCAGGACTCTTTTCCATCTGTCCTGAAGTTTTTCACTTCCCGAAAGCACTGTACCGTAGAAATGGAAATGTTCGTTTACAAAATCGGAACTTAAATAGTTGGAAGCACCGCGTAGCAAATTCCATTTGAAATAAGTTTTCCAAGTATCAAGAGATTGTGATTTAATAAGCGAAGCGGCTCTTGCAAAGAACTCCGGCTGCCCTACATTGATTTCATCTGTCTTGCTTACGCCAAGTCCGTCGAAGAATGCTTTCCAATTAAACTCGGGTGCATCTTTTTCCAAGCCGGCTAAATCGACTTTATTATAGTTTGTTTGCGGGTCGCGGAGTGCAACGTTTGTGCGTGATTTCTCGGCAAGTTTCGTTTCAAATTCAAACACTTGTTTCGAGGCAATCTGTGCATCATCATCATTGTAACCAATCAGCTTGAACATATTTGTAATATGTTTGACATATTCCTCACGGATTGTTTTGGAGCGTTTGTCTTCATTAAAATAATAATCACGATTGCCAAGTCCGAGTCCGCCTTGATAGAAATTGGCAATAACCATTGTACTGTTTTTCTCGTCCTGTCCTGCATAGAATGAAAATAGAGGATTTAAGCCTGTCAAGTGCATTTCAGCAATTAGTGGCACTAATTCATCATTGGTTTTTAGTGCATCAATTTTCTTTAACCAAGGTTCGATAGGTTCGTAACCGAGTTTTTCAATCTCTTTCTCATTCATACCGGCATAATAATAATCGCCGATTTGTTGTTCGACACTACCTTTCTTATGATTTTTGTTTTTCGATACATTCTCGAAAAGTGTTTTCAATTTGTTTAGATTTTCTTCGTATAGCTGCGTAAATGCCGCATACATCGGATACTCCGGAGGTATAGGATTGTTCTTTATCCAACCGCCATTAGTATATTGAAAGAAATTATCACCGGGCTTTACTGATAAATCCATATTCTTTTTGTCTATGGCTTTTACCGTCTCTTTCTTCTGTACTTCTTTTTTATCTGTACAGGCGCTTGCTATAAGCATAATTGATATTCCGAAAATTAATAAAAAATATTTCATAAACTTATTCCTAAAAAAATTTAACAATATGGTTACTATTTACGATATAATAATAAAAAAGTTGCTTTTTCTTACTTGATTTTTTTCCACACTTCAATAAAAACCGTTCGGGAGAGAAATCTCTCTATCGGTGTTTTGTAGGAATTAATCCCCGGCGGAAATTCTGATGAAGCATAGCCCAGCGGTTTTTTGATTGTTGCGTTTCTCACTATTTTATGAATATATGCCGCCGTATTCTCTGCGCGTCTTTGTGAAAGCTCTCTGTTGTATTTCAATGTGCCGAGCCGGTCGGTATAGCCTTTAACTCTTATGATTGACTTATCTGCTATATTGTGTACAAAATCTTTAATTATATTCTTTGCAGTTTTGTTCAATTTGTCATCTGAAACATTAAACAAAATGAGCGATAACCTTTGTATTTCATAATCGGCACTACTTACATTGATGGGAATAGTTTTCTCGAATTTGCCGATTTGTCCCTCGAAATCAATCATAGAAATTTCTACTTTTAGCGGTTCGGCAGAAAAGAGCATTGTCAAATCCTTGTACGTTAATGTGTCGCTAATTACATCGGGGAAGCCATTACCGCTATGTTGCGAAATCACCTTGTCGCCTTTTCTGATTACAATTGACCAGCGGGCAATGCCTTTTTTGGTAGAACCATTATTTACAAAGCGAAGAACCGGCGGATTAATCTTTATTGGTTCCGAATACCTTTTATTTTTAATCGGTGCAAGCAATTTCGGATTATCGGAACTGAGTTCTGCACGACTATTGTCTGCAAAGCCGCTATCATTTCTTGTGAGTGTGGGTGCCGGCGGATGGCAGGTCGGACTATGTCTTATTATTAATTGCGATTGTTTAATATGCCATTTCTTATGCAGATATTCGGCAATTGCTTCCGCCCTGCTTTTTGTTAGTTTGGTATTTACTCCGTCCGAAAGAGTATCGCAATAAGCATTGATATATAATTTTGCATTCGGAATTTCCTGCATTCGCTTAGCGATAATATTCAGCAGATTTTTCTGATATTCCAAAGCATTAATACTCATTTTTTCAAGAACAAAAGTATTAATATCCGTATCAACATTGTAGTACATATTCAGGTCGGCGGAATTCTTTGGGAAGAATACAGCCGGAATAAGTGGGAACACCTGTGTAATGTACCGAGATTCCAGTTCGATTTCCTCTGCATTTACATCAAATTGTACGCGAGGAACAGGACGTTTAAATATAGTATCAGTGCGGAGTATAATGCTTTTGTGAATAATCTTTCCGTTTTTTGTTTCTATATATTCTTTTGTTTGTTCCATTCCGAACTTGAATTGATTATGAATAATATCCTCATTTATGATAGTCAGAGTATCAATATTAATAACTTGCTCGAATATTTCGTGTGGTACTTCAAGACGGGGCGAATATTTAAGCTGAAAACCTAACATCAGGGCGCTTGCCTGCCAGTCGTAAAATTTGATTATATCACTTCTGCCAAAATTATATGTAATAGTAGGAGCAAGTAGCCAATCGGAGTTTGCGTTTAATCGAATATCATATTGCATACCCAAGAATAAGGAGGCATATACGGGTTGAGCATCTGGAATCAAGCCGGAAATATCATTGCGAATTTTACTATTTGTTTCTTCAAAATAGCCATCAATCGGTTCAACCAATTTCTCATATTGACGGAAGTCCGATTTAATTATAAAACCAATATGTCCGCCACCAAATATATTAAATCTATCAATAATATTGTAGCTCAAATACGGAGTAAAACCAATATCCGAGATAGATACATCAAGAATATGGCGGCACAATCCCTGTTCACTTCTATCGTCGAACTCCACAATTTTATTTTCATCTGCCGAGATAGTGGCATTCCACACATAATAACCCAACCCCAACCCGATATCCAAGTGATAAGGTGTCCGAAATTGATAATTAATACCAAAGGAATAGCCCTTACCTTCACCATTTTCGAATTGCGGACAACAGTTCTTAACAAGTGGCAGATAAGAAAACTTTGCATTGTGATAATTTAGGTGATAATTACCAAAAAGAATATACTCCGGTCTTAAATCAAATGTATCATTGGTATTGTTGTACGGCTCGGAAAGAGTATTACTCTTTTCACTATCGTTCGTATTATCGGCAACTGCTATACCGATAAAAATAAAGAATAAAAAAATATATGTTTGGTAGCGACCGAGCAAAAATGTTTTTCCTTATTTCCATTCCAAAAACAACAATTTATTAATTTTAACAACAAATCCAATTCAAAAAGAAAAAATATTAAATTATTCATACTAATTAGTCCGAATTGAATTATCTTTGCAACTTGATTTTCTGAAAAATCAAGAAACATATTATAAGTTATTAGATTTGCTAATACGTTATTGAAATAACATAAATTGAAAGAAAGATGAAAACGGAAATTATTAACGAGAAAAGAATAAATGAGTTGCTGGAAAGCGGCTCGAAACAAGACAAGGCAAAGACCGATGAAATATTGGCGAAAGCAATGGAGATGCGTGGTCTTTCGTCGGAAGATGTCAGCTACTTGCTTGGAATTGAAGATGATGAAAGCTTGAACAAATTATTCGAGACTGCATTCAAAATAAAAGACGAAATATACGGCAGTCGATTAGTGCTGTTTGCACCTCTGTATGTTTCCAACTACTGCTCAAATAATTGTCTATATTGCGGCTTTCGAGTGGATAATAAAGACATTGACAGGACACAACTCGTTTCCCGTGAAATTGAAGAAGAAACGCGTGCTATTTTGGAACAGGGACATAAAAGGGTGCTTCTTCTAATGGGAGAGAACCATCACTTAACTCCTTTCGATTACCTCGAAGAATCTATTGATGCAATTTATAGAGCAAGAGATGGAAAAGGTAGTTCCATTCGCAGAATAAATGTAGAAATTGCTCCGCTCAATGTGGAGGAGTTTAAGCGTCTGAGCAAGATGGAAATCGGTACATACACGGTATTTCAGGAAACATATCATCGTGAGACCTATAATAAAATGCACCCAACTGGTCCCAAATCTAATTATGATTTTAGACTTGAAACGATGGATAGGGCTTTGAGTAATGGAATGCACGATGTCGGTATAGGTACACTATTCGGATTGTATGACTATCGCTTTGAGGTGCTGGCGATGATTGAACATGCCAAGCATTTGGACGAGACGTTCGGAGTAGGTCCTCATACAATTTCCATTCCGAGAATTCAAGCCGCCGATAATGCACCATATTCTAAAAATATTCCTTGGGCTGTTTCGGATAGAGATTTCAAAAAACTCGTTGCGGTTATTCGTTGTGCCGTACCATATACGGGAATGATTTTATCAACGCGCGAACCTGCAAGACTACGCGAAGAATTATTTAATCTCGGAATATCGCAAATCAGTGCAGGCTCCAAAACAAATATCGGTGGTTATAAGCAAGCATTACAACATCCTGCGGATATGTCAGGTCAATTTGAATTGAACGATACGCGAAGCTCGGGAGAAATTATTACGGATACAATCAAACTCGGATTTATTCCTTCCTTCTGCACATCTTGTTATAGGCTTGGCAGAGTAGGTGGCGATTTTATGGATATGGCAAAACCCGGACTGATTAAATTATTCTGCCATCCGAATGCTCTTACTACATTAATGGAATATTTGCAGGATTATGCGGATACTAACACAAAGAAAATAGGTATGGCTCTAATCGAAAGCGAATTAAAAAATATTCCCGATTCGAAAATTCAGAAGAAAACAGAAGAGAATTTAGAAAGAATAATAAAAGGTGAACGAGACCTGTATTTGTAATTATGGCAAAAAATCACAAACGAACATTATCGGTTATTTTCTTTACGGTATTTCTCGACCTGCTTGGGGTAGGTTTGATTATTCCCGTACTTGCTCCAATATTAATTGACAATAAGTCGGGTATATTTGCCGCCGATACGGACTTCGGTACACGAACAATTATCTTTGGAATACTGCTTTCCATTTATTCTTTCTCGCAGTTTTTCAGTAATCCGATTTTCGGCGGACTGTCCGACCGTTTTGGCAGACGCAAGGTATTGCTATATTCTCTCATAGGTACAATAGTCGGATACGCCTTACTTGCTTTGGGTATTGAAAACAGCAGTCTGCTTCTTGTTTTTATCGGACGTATTTTGCCGGGTTTTGCGTCCGGTAATTTGACTATTGCTTATTCATCACTTGCTGATGTCAGTGATGATAAAACCAAAACAAAGAATTTCGGACTTATCGGAATGGCGTTCGGACTTGGTTTTGTCATAGGTCCATTTGTAGGCGGGCAGTTGGCAAATCCAGATATTATTTCTTGGTTTAATTATTCTACTCCGTTTATTGCGGCTGTTATTCTTGCTGTCATTAATCTTGTTCTTGCTTATAGATTTTTCCCCGAAACATTGCGGGAGAGTATTAAGAATAAAATTTCGTTCTTAGACGGCATAAAAAATATACAAAAAGCATTTTCTTATAAATCATTGCGTAGCCTTTTTATCATTGTTTTCATTAATAATTTCGGCTTTGCTTTTTTTACGCAGTTCTTCATAATCTTATTATTGAAAAAATACGGATTTATGCAGGAAGGAATTGGTATAATGTACGGCTATCTTGGTATTTGGGTTGCTATTTCGCAAGGAATTATTTTACGTCCTCTTGCCAATAGATTCCCTGCCGCTAAGATTGCACTTTATACATTGCCTTTAACAACAATTTTCCTAATTATTCTGCTTATACCGGATTCTGCAATATTTCTATATATAATAATTCCGTTTATTGCATTTTCGCAGAGTACGGCGACATCATCGATTCAAGCAATGATTTCAAATATTGCAAGCGATGATACTCAGGGCGAAATTTTGGGAATTTCCTCTTCAATGAATGCACTATCGCAGGCAATTCCGGCTCTTATCGGTGGGGGTGTTGCCGCCGCTAATCTATCATATCCGATTATCCTTGCCGCTCTTTCCGCATTTATTGCGTGGGTTCTTCTCGTAAATCTTAGTATTAAGAAATTGATAGTACACGATACCGATACTAAACAGAAGTAATATGGATATAAACGAAATCCTACATAAAGAAGAACTCTCAAAAGATGATTTAATCTTTATGCTAAATCTGCGTGCTAATAAGGATATTGCTATGCTCAAGGAGCGTGCATATTCTGTAATGAGCGAATATTGCGGCGAATTTGTTTATCTTCGGGGCTTAATTGAATTTTCCAATTATTGTACATTCGATTGTTATTATTGCGGAATACGGAAGAGCAATCAAAAAGTTGAACGATATATTTTGAATAAAGATGAAATTATCGAAACGGCAAAATGGTGTGCAACAAAGGGCTATGGTTCGCTCGTTCTGCAATCGGGCGAAAGAAGTGATGAGGCATTTATTGATTTTATTATTGATTTGCTAAGGACGATTAAGCAAGAGACAATTTCAGAACAACTGCCTCAGGGCTTGGGTATTACGCTAAGTGTAGGCGAACAAACTGCAGAAACATATCAGAGATTTTTTGATGCAGGCGCCCATAGGTATTTGCTGAGAATTGAGACAAGTAATCCCGAGCTATACTCTAAACTTCACCCGCAAGAGCAGAGTTATACAAAACGTTTGCAAGCATTGAAGGATTTGAAAAATAGCGGTTTTCAGGTTGGTACGGG
>Ga0256846_1000671_pt1 | contig 12916 bp, 2 predicted proteins | sample TevniametaG_FD_189098 | JGI IMG/M metagenome (GOLD analysis project Ga0256846, IMG submission 189098) | Tube worm associated microbial communities from hydrothermal vent at the East Pacific Rise, Pacific Ocean - Tevnia | ecosystem: Host-associated > Annelida > Integument > Unclassified ...
CCCATGGCATCATTTATGCAATACACACATCCTGTGTTTTTTAATAGTGGACTGGTTTTGATAGGCTGTGCTGTGCGCCCAAAGTTAACATGATCCCTGGAGCTTCTCAGGATGCCCTCTGGTTGCTTAGGAGGCTGACTCAAGGGTGCCTTTCTTGCATGTAGCATTGACCAAGTGTTAGACTGTACATCATCGATCGGCATTGCCGATGATCACGATCGTGTTGTACAAAATGACATGGTGATGGTGCATTCGTCACTTTTGGTCGCCTGTAAGTTAGCTTTACTCAAAATACCGCTAGATGGCACATTTGTGTGCGTGAATATTTATAATCCTTCCCACACATGAATTAGTTTAATTAATTATAAATAATATAATAATATTTAGCAGCATCACTATGGTCTGCAGAAAATGTTAAACGGCAAACAACTTAGGCAACGCTTTGGTGATATGGGCCTAATAGAGTTGATAAAAAGTAGCAATTTAATATAAAAATAATATAATTTTAATAGTTTATTTTATATAGCGCCAAATCCATAATTGTTTGTGGCGCTTCACTGCCTTCATAACATACTGTTATTAAAGTATATGCAATAACATGAATGCTACCCACAGGTAATATTTAAATATATATATTAAAAATACATGTGCCTGCATAATTATCTAAAACTGCCTATTAGTCATAAAAGAGGTATGAAAATTACCTGTTTTTTATTGATGTCACATTTTTTATTTTAACAATATTTCTATAAACATCCCGCGTGTACTGCGAGCATGCAAGCGTATAGTACATAATTACCATTAATTAATCAGCTGTGAAACACGAGTCATCGGAGTCACGTCAGGATCACACGTGTGAAACGTGTGGAAAAACATTTCTACAAAAATCGGCACTGATCAGACACAGTCGCACGCACACGGGTGAATGACCCTTCGCATGCGGCCAGTGCGAATCCAAGTTTGGTGACGTCACCACTTTACGACGACACATGTCTTCCATTCATAATCTACCTCTGGGAAGAAAGAAGAAGCTGCACCCGTTTCCGTGCGAGACTTGCGGACGGGTGCTGAGAACGAAATACTCACTGCAGCATCACGTGCATGCTATTCACGAGGGCATCAAGACGGAGCCGAAGCCTTGTCTGTGTACGCTGTGTGGGAAGGTGTGTCGTAACGTGACAGTGCTGAAGGAACACCAGAACAAGTGGCACCTGCACATCAAGCCGTTCCAGTGCAAGACGTGCGGCCGCTCGTTCCACGCGAAGGGGCTCCTTCGAGCGCACGAGAGGCAGACGCATTCCGACATCCGCAACTACCCGTGTGACATGTGTAGCAAGGCGTTCAAGCGACACAACGCGCTGAAAGAGCACGTGCTGATCCACACGACGATACGACCGAACGAGTGCGACATATGTAGCAAGCGCTTCCTGCAGAAGGCCGGGCTGGTTCGGCATTATCGCACACACACCGGGCTTCGGCCGTTCCTCTGCAGGGTGTGTAGTACTAGTTTTGCCGATGCGTCGACTCTCCGACGTCACGTCATTGCCGTTCACAACGTCCCGCGTGACGAGTGGAACAAGGACGACTTGAAGGTGACCGCTGAGAAAGGCGATCGGACCAAGGTTTGGCCAAGAGGAAGACACCGGCAGATTTGTAAAGTCGAAAGGTTAGACGCGGAATCTAGTGCGGACCCATCGAGTGCTCCAGTAGAAACTGCTGTGTCGTCAGTCAGCTACGTGGCGTCGGCTGCACAACAAGCAGTCGACTCACTCGAGATGGCAGATGGTTCCGCAGCAGACATTCCGCCAGACACACACATTCTAGTGCTGCCACCTGCTGGAAGTACAGTCATCACAGACGGAGACGACAACACAGTAGACGACCCAAACTGTGTTGTCGTTGCAGCCAGTCTGCTTGAAAGTGACAACGACAGCGACACTAAGCACAGGACCGATGGACAGGCGAGTGAGAATGTCATCGCCCTGGTGGAAGGAAAGGGAACTAGTTTGATTACTTGGGGTAATGAAATGATGTCACTGTCGGAGGAGGTTTACATTATATTGAATGATCCTGTGGTGCAGCCTGCAGAAGAACTTGTCACAACGGAGGAGGCTTAGAAGACGATGCTCAACCTTAAATACTGTAGACACTGTTGAAGAGTTTCAGGGCAAAGTTATAAATTATAGTGTATACATCAGATGAGGAGTTTCACGGAAAACACGATCAATACCATTTTGTTTGAAGTGCAATATCAAATTTATTCCAAAACAGCATATTGTGAATTAAACAACATGTGCACAGAAAATGGTTTATTTTTAAACACAGGAAACTATCTGTGTTTTCCAAAATGTGATATACATTTCAACCAATAGACACCACAAAAATATAACAATTTTGTATGACAATTCAGCAGGAAACGTTTAATTCTTTGCTACCAATATGTTTAATTTGGAGTTCACGGTATATTGTCACATCATTTTTTTCTCAAACCATTAGCATATCATGAATTGTTCTCTATCTAGCGGCAAACGCAAGTTATACTGGAGTTTTGTACGCTCATGCTTGCATGCTTGCACTAGTTCATTCTTTACAATAAAAACTGCACGTATTCAAAATGTAAGTAGCAGCTGGTATTCGTGTGCACGTGTTCATGTTGGTATTATGTTAGGTAAATATTTTTGACTAGCCAAATATTTGCAGATACAGTGTTAAGAAATATTGATGTACACTTTCAAACTGTTGATGCATGTACATTATTTGATTTCAGTTAAAGGGTATCAAGGCAGCATTGTAGCAAATGTGGTCCATTTATTCTTGAGCGATATGTGTATTTAAAGTCAGGTGGAAACAAATTTGGTAAATGTCACACAAAATCACAACCGTCCTTTGTATCCACTTGACACTTGTACATATTCAATAATCATATTTCTTGTGAAAATAGGTTTAGGCGAGCTAGGAAAGACATTGACTCGGTGTAATTAAATTTGTTAGAATGTTTGTTGTGTAAGTAGTGCCCATTACAGAAGACAACATTTTACGTCTTGTTGTTTTCAAACAGATGCGACAGCTGTCCCGTTTACATCTGATCCAGCAAACTCTCTGACCATTGTTTGTTTCTGTTTCTTGTGTTTGTTTGCATGACTGTCATTAGATTGTGCCCGTCTTAGATATGAAGGACACTGAGTTACTTTTAAGAACTTTTGTTGTGGATTTCACCATGTTGTATGTACGAAATAAACAAAGATCTCTCTCGTATACATTTGAATACTGTTTTAACACATGTTGTTAGTACATAGCAAAGAAAGGATGGAATACAATAGGGACCAAATCCAAAAGAGACCCATCACCATGTAATGTGAATGTGTAGGTAGGCTAGCTAGCACCTTATTTTATGGGCTAATATTGTATAAAAAATAAATACCTCTTATGGTGCTGACCACACTGCAACTGCCAGCTTGCGTATATATGCATAGCGAATATGTCTGTGACAGCCAATCATGTAATCTGCAAGAAAATCATGCATAGTCTGTTGTTACCATATTGTGAAATAAACATACACAAAAACAGTTACGTCACCCCTACCCTACATAATAATATCCACATTTCACTTTAAAATGGGGATTTAAGAAAAGTGAGGTACCACAACTTGTCAAATGTAATGCCATTACACAGCCCAATTAGTGCACATGCTCAGAACAATGGATCAATGATTGCTGTATCCTCACAGAGCTTACAGGCCAATATCAGATCAAAGGCATGCCCCCCCCAGTCACACTTCCTATAAGCCTGTCATAAATCCTGATGCATCTTGGACTTTCCTTTGAGGACAGCTAGTGACAGACATGTGTCAGTGGTACAGATAGACAGTTGACTTATTCCTCTTTCATGTCATCTATTCAGTCTTGACATATCTCTTTCAGCAAATAATACATAGCTTATAAAGTTACCCCACCGCCCATGAAAACTTGACCATCCAGGCACTCTTGATGAGGAACTTAGACTGACAAAATGGCCTTGGGTCCTAAAAGTTGTATTATGATATTCAGTGACAATATTCATTGGATTTAGTCTGCATTTGGTGCAATGAAGGATGCAAAAAATAAGCATTAGGAATGCATTCTGTAGTGTGGTGTAATTAACATTTAACGTTGGTGGTTTCAGAAAAAAGCCAACCATATCATGAACCTATGACGTAACACTTTATGTATGAGAGAATACAATATTACATTGGAACCATACTGTGTCAATGATAACGATAGTTACTTTGGCCATGGGCAATATGCACACTGTTTATAATAACTGGCATTGAAATGATAATTAGGACATACATTTTATTTCACACATTGCGAAAGCAGAAAATACAAGGCCTAAGAGGTATATTTCATATTAGCAGTGATACCTGTGATAAAAAGGAGAGAACACGTATAATTTTGACAACTTGGTGAGCCTCCTTACTCACTGCGTTCAACACAGTTGGATAATCACTGACACAGCTACTGAAGGCAAATAATGACTAGACAAAACCAGAGTGTGTTTGTGTGTGTGCGTGCATGCATGCATTCATGCGAGCTTATACGTACATACACGCATGTGTGTGTGTGTGCACATATATGCACATACACATTTCAATGCAATGCGTCTGTACACTCAATATACAGTACAGCCCTTTTCAAAACACATGATCAACTTGCCGAGACATACCAATACATGCGACCACAATCGAGGAATGGCCGAGTTAATGTGGGAATATCTTGATAATTATGGACATTACGGCCTTTTATTCATGTGTACGTCTATACAAAGCACGGCTACTAATTATATATTGACATATTCATGGATATTGTGGTATTTTACCAAAAGGTTTCTGTCTGTCGAGGTGGCCTGCTAATTATCGCCTATTAACTAATTAATTAATTTATTTATTATTTCATGACTAGTTAACATATATTTATTGTCATAAAATATCAATGTGGTTGTGCACACTGCATAATATGTATAAATATCTTCATATTTATGGACTCTGCTGGTCTTGATTAGAAAGTGTTGGTCTGTTACTACTGTATACTACTGAACTAATATTAACTAATTAATTGAATTAATTAGTGCCAAAAAAAAATCAATATAGCCAATTTATTACCCCATTCAATGCATTTCAAAACACTGCAAAAAGTATTTTAATAGTCCTATAAATAACAAAGTTATGCCATTTTAAAGACACTTTTATTCAAATATTTATCAATAGAAAACACAAAAATGAGCTAATTTTACCATTATAAGAGATACACCAATTTTGCGCAATTTTTCCGTCTTTAAATTGCAATAACTTCGGATCTAATAAAGATATTGTAATAAAATTTTGTTATGTGATCTGTAACTCATTACCTTTCATTTGAGCCTATTTCCAACATCCTATGATCATTTCTTAATTTTTGTTGAAGTGCCTAATTATTGTCATATGAGATACTTGACGAAGGAGTTCTAGACCAGTGGTTATACAACATTCCTTTCATAATAATTATGCCTTCATGTATAATTGCAACATTTATTTTAAACAGAGTTTAATGTAAATATATATATATATATATATATATATATATATATATATATATATACAGTGTATATATATAGAAACTGATTTCTATATTACTGATAAATAGGCCTACTGATAATAAAGATCGGCAGGTTTGCGGTGGGCGATAATGGGGAACCCTCGATATCGAGCATGTACGTACCATTCACAACGATCCTCTAAAGTTAACAAACTGTGTCAACAACAAGCAAGACACAAGAAGATAGTAAGGCAGCTGTTTGCTGTTTGTTCTTGTCTGGTCAAAGCAAGGATTTCAATAACTCTTGGCCATTGTTGTCCAGCGGCCCAGTTGCAGCTGGGGGCAGTCGGCTGTGAGTGTGATCCTACTGACACCCAATTCAGGCTCAGAGACAGACCCCAGATTGCAATTATCTCACTGGCTTCATAAAGTAACAAAAGAAATCCACTCTCCAACATGAAACCCCTTCATTTTTGCTTCAATCAGTGGCCGATTGCCAATGTTGACACCTCTAGGCCAAATTACACCTGCATGCATACGCACCTTTTCACTGTCGGACAAATTTCATTATTTCGCAGCTGTGATATCACGCAACGCAGAAATATCATTTCCATTCAACCAGTCCGACATTTATAGCTTCCAGAAATGTACAAATAGTGCACAATGCAGTTCTTTTAAGCAGGACTACTACGAGTAATGGCGTGGCGTACGACTGACTCCATTTCGTCGTATGTCGCCCGCCTATTAGTATTAGGGCACAGAGCACTGTTGATTTTCCCATTGGCGGCCATGTTAACGTTTCGTCAGATTATAAGGAATATAAGATAATTTATTTTTATTTTAACATAATCACTGCAGTCGTGTCACTAATATGCTGATCAAATTTCGTCAAAAAAAGCATATATCAGACTCTCTTAAAATGCATGCACGTGTACTGCCCCTCATTATTGTTTATGCCAATGCTGCCATCTAGTGATCAACTGTTCAATCCATTTGCTAGCTAGCTGTATTAATACCATAGACTCTGACTGACACCTCTAGGCCAAATTACACCTGCATGCCTACGCACCTTTTCACTGTCTGACAAATTTAATTCATTATTTCGCAGCTGTGATATCACGCTACGCAGAAATATCGTTTCCATTCAACCAGACCTACCTTTAGTGCTTTCAGAAATTTCTAAAATTGCACAATGCAGTTCTTTTAAGCAGAACTACTACGAGTAATGGCGTACGACTGGCTCCATTTCGTTGTACGTCGCACGCCTATTTGCATGGGCACAGAGCACTGTTGATTTTCCCATTGGCGGCCATGTTAACGTTTTGTCAGATTATAAGGAAGCTGGACCTGATAATTAATTTTAATTTTAATATAATCACTGCAGTCGTGTCACTAATATGCTGATCGAAATTCGTCAAAAAGGCATGTCTCAGACTCTCTCAAAATGCATGCATGTGTACTGCCCCTCATTATTGACCAAACTGAGTACGCTTTTCTGCATCCGCAGGGTCATGTAAGAAAAAATGGCTAAAAATCACTACGCCAACTACATACTACCTAACATGCGTCATTGCACTGCAGATATATCATAGCACTGAACCTACTAGTATCCCTGTCCTACTGTACTCATTTCACATAAAAAGAATTTTTCAAAATGTCAAAGGACACAATTATTAAGGTACTACATTCGTATGGGTTACACCAGCAAGTCTAACCCTCTAGTAATCCTGCATTGTGCCCATGGCATAATTTATGCAACACACACATCCTGTGTTTTTTAATAGTGGACTGGTTTTGATAGGCTGTGCTGTGCGCCCAAAGTTAACATGATCCCTGGAGCTTCTCAGGATGCCCTCTGGTTGCTTAGGAGGCTGACACTAGGGTGCCTTTCTTGCATGTAGCATTGACCAAGTGTTAGACTGTACATCATCGGCATTGCCGACGATCACGATCGTGTTGTACAAAATGACATGGTGATGGTGCATTCGTCACTTTTGGTGGCCTGTAAGTTAGCTTTACTCAAAATACCGCTAGATGGCACATTTGTGTGCGTGAATATTTATAATCCTTCCCACACATGAATTAGTTTAATTAATTATAAATAATATAATAATATTTAGCAGCATCACTATGGTCTGCAGAAAATGTTAAACGGCAAACAACTTAGGCAACGCTTTGGTGATATGGGCCTAATAGAGTTGATAAAAAGTAGCAATTTAATATAAAAATAATATAATTTTAATAGTTTATTTTATATAGCGCCAAATCCATAATTGTTTGTGGCGCTTCACTGCCTTCATAACATACTGTTATTAAAGTATATGCAATAACATGAATGCTACCCACAGGTAATATTTAAATATATATATTAAAAATACATGTGCCTGCATAATTATCTAAAACTGCCTATTAGTCATAAAAGAGGTATGAAAATTACCTGTTTTTTATTGATGTCACATTTTTTATTTTAACAATATTTCTATAAACATCCCGCGTGTACTGCGAGCATGCAAGCGTATAGTACATAATTACCATTAATTAATCAGCTGTGAAACACGAGTCATCGGAGTCACGTCAGGATCACACGTGTGAAACGTGTGGAAAAACATTTCTACAAAAATCGGCACTGATCAGACACAGTCGCACGCACACGGGTGAATGACCCTTCGCATGCGGCCAGTGCGAATCCAAGTTTGGTGACGTCACCACTTTACGACGACACATGTCTTCCATTCATAATCTACCTCTGGGAAGAAAGAAGAAGCTGCACCCGTTTCCGTGCGAGACTTGCGGACGGGTGCTGAGAACGAAATACTCACTGCAGCATCACGTGCATGCTATTCACGAGGGCATCAAGACGGAGCCGAAGCCTTGTCTGTGTACGCTGTGTGGGAAGGTGTGTCGTAACGTGACAGTGCTGAAGGAACACCAGAACAAGTGGCACCTGCACATCAAGCCGTTCCAGTGCAAGACGTGCGGCCGCTCGTTCCACGCGAAGGGGCTCCTTCGAGCGCACGAGAGGCAGACGCATTCCGACATCCGCAACTACCCGTGTGACATGTGTAGCAAGGCGTTCAAGCGACACAACGCGCTGAAAGAGCACGTGCTGATCCACACGACGATACGACCGAACGAGTGCGACATATGTAGCAAGCGCTTCCTGCAGAAGGCCGGGCTGGTTCGGCATTATCGCACACACACCGGGCTTCGGCCGTTCCTCTGCAGGGTGTGTAGTACTAGTTTTGCCGATGCGTCGACTCTCCGACGTCACGTCATTGCCGTTCACAACGTCCCGCGTGACGAGTGGAACAAGGACGACTTGAAGGTGACCGCTGAGAAAGGCGATCGGACCAAGGTTTGGCCAAGAGGAAGACACCGGCAGATTTGTAAAGTCGAAAGGTTAGACGCGGAATCTAGTGCGGACCCATCGAGTGCTCCAGTAGAAACTGCTGTGTCGTCAGTCAGCTACGTGGCGTCGGCTGCACAACAAGCAGTCGACTCACTCGAGATGGCAGATGGTTCCGCAGCAGACATTCCGCCAGACACACACATTCTAGTGCTGCCACCTGCTGGAAGTACAGTCATCACAGACGGAGACGACAACACAGTAGACGACCCAAACTGTGTTGTCGTTGCAGCCAGTCTGCTTGAAAGTGACAACGACAGCGACACTAAGCACAGGACCGATGGACAGGCGAGTGAGAATGTCATCGCCCTGGTGGAAGGAAAGGGAACTAGTTTGATTACTTGGGGTAATGAAATGATGTCACTGTCGGAGGAGGTTTACATTATATTGAATGATCCTGTGGTGCAGCCTGCAGAAGAACTTGTCACAACGGAGGAGGCTTAGAAGACGATGCTCAACCTTAAATACTGTAGACACTGTTGAAGAGTTTCAGGGCAAAGTTATAAATTATAGTGTATACATCAGATGAGGAGTTTCACGGAAAACACGATCAATACCATTTTGTTTGAAGTGCAATATCAAATTTATTCCAAAACAGCATATTGTGAATTAAACAACATGTGCACAGAAAATGGTTTATTTTTAAACACAGGAAACTATCTGTGTTTTCCAAAATGTGATATACATTTCAACCAATAGACACCACAAAAATATAACAATTTTGTATGACAATTCAGCAGGAAACGTTTAATTCTTTGCTACCAATATGTTTAATTTGGAGTTCACGGTATATTGTCACATCATTTTTTTCTCAAACCATTAGCATATCATGAATTGTTCTCTATCTAGCGGCAAACGCAAGTTATACTGGAGTTTTGTACGCTCATGCTTGCATGCTTGCACTAGTTCATTCTTTACAATAAAAACTGCACGTATTCAAAATGTAAGTAGCAGCTGGTATTCGTGTGCACGTGTTCATGTTGGTATTATGTTAGGTAAATATTTTTGACTAGCCAAATATTTGCAGATACAGTGTTAAGAAATATTGATGTACACTTTCAAACTGTTGATGCATGTACATTATTTGATTTCAGTTAAAGGGTATCAAGGCAGCATTGTAGCAAATGTGGTCCATTTATTCTTGAGCGATATGTGTATTTAAAGTCAGGTGGAAACAAATTTGGTAAATGTCACACAAAATCACAACCGTCCTTTGTATCCACTTGACACTTGTACATATTCAATAATCATATTTCTTGTGAAAATAGGTTTAGGCGAGCTAGGAAAGACATTGACTCGGTGTAATTAAATTTGTTAGAATGTTTGTTGTGTAAGTAGTGCCCATTACAGAAGACAACATTTTACGTCTTGTTGTTTTCAAACAGATGCGACAGCTGTCCCGTTTACATCTGATCCAGCAAACTCTCTGACCATTGTTTGTTTCTGTTTCTTGTGTTTGTTTGCATGACTGTCATTAGATTGTGCCCGTCTTAGATATGAAGGACACTGAGTTACTTTTAAGAACTTTTGTTGTGGATTTCACCATGTTGTATGTACGAAATAAACAAAGATCTCTCTCGTATACATTTGAATACTGTTTTAACACATGTTGTTAGTACATAGCAAAGAAAGGATGGAATACAATAGGGACCAAATCCAAAAGAGACCCATCACCATGTAATGTGAATGTGTAGGTAGGCTAGCTAGCACCTTATTTTATGGGCTAATATTGTATAAAAAATAAATACCTCTTATGGTGCTGACCACACTGCAACTGCCAGCTTGCGTATATATGCATAGCGAATATGTCTGTGACAGCCAATCATGTAATCTGCAAGAAAATCATGCATAGTCTGTTGTTACCATATTGTGAAATAAACATACACAAAAACAGTTACGTCACCCCTACCCTACATAATAATATCCACATTTCACTTTAAAATGGGGATTTAAGAAAAGTGAGGTACCACAACTTGTCAAATGTAATGCCATTACACAGCCCAATTAGTGCACATGCTCAGAACAATGGATCAATGATTGCTGTATCCTCACAGAGCTTACAGGCCAATATCAGATCAAAGGCATGCCCCCCCCAGTCACACTTCCTATAAGCCTGTCATAAATCCTGATGCATCTTGGACTTTCCTTTGAGGACAGCTAGTGACAGACATGTGTCAGTGGTACAGATAGACAGTTGACTTATTCCTCTTTCATGTCATCTATTCAGTCTTGACATATCTCTTTCAGCAAATAATACATAGCTTATAAAGTTACCCCACCGCCCATGAAAACTTGACCATCCAGGCACTCTTGATGAGGAACTTAGACTGACAAAATGGCCTTGGGTCCTAAAAGTTGTATTATGATATTCAGTGACAATATTCATTGGATTTAGTCTGCATTTGGTGCAATGAAGGATGCAAAAAATAAGCATTAGGAATGCATTCTGTAGTGTGGTGTAATTAACATTTAACGTTGGTGGTTTCAGAAAAAAGCCAACCATATCATGAACCTATGACGTAACACTTTATGTATGAGAGAATACAATATTACATTGGAACCATACTGTGTCAATGATAACGATAGTTACTTTGGCCATGGGCAATATGCACACTGTTTATAATAACTGGCATTGAAATGATAATTAGGACATACATTTTATTTCACACATTGCGAAAGCAGAAAATACAAGGCCTAAGAGGTATATTTCATATTAGCAGTGATACCTGTGATAAAAAGGAGAGAACACGTATAATTTTGACAACTTGGTGAGCCTCCTTACTCACTGCGTTCAACACAGTTGGATAATCACTGACACAGCTACTGAAGGCAAATAATGACTAGACAAAACCAGAGTGTGTTTGTGTGTGTGCGTGCATGCATGCATTCATGCGAGCTTATACGTACATACACGCATGTGTGTGTGTGTGCACATATATGCACATACACATTTCAATGCAATGCGTCTGTACACTCAATATACAGTACAGCCCTTTTCAAAACACATGATCAACTTGCCGAGACATACCAATACATGCGACCACAATCGAGGAATGGCCGAGTTAATGTGGGAATATCTTGATAATTATGGACATTACGGCCTTTTATTCATGTGTACGTCTATACAAAGCACGGCTACTAATTATATATTGACATATTCATGGATATTGTGGTATTTTACCAAAAGGTTTCTGTCTGTCGAGGTGGCCTGCTAATTATCGCCTATTAACTAATTAATTAATTTATTTATTATTTCATGACTAGTTAACATATATTTATTGTCATAAAATATCAATGTGGTTGTGCACACTGCATAATATGTATAAATATCTTCATATTTATGGACTCTGCTGGTCTTGATTAGAAAGTGTTGGTCTGTTACTACTGTATACTACTGAACTAATATTAACTAATTAATTGAATTAATTAGTGCCAAAAAAAAATCAATATAGCCAATTTATTACCCCATTCAATGCATTTCAAAACACTGCAAAAAGTATTTTAATAGTCCTATAAATAACAAAGTTATGCCATTTTAAAGACACTTTTATTCAAATATTTATCAATAGAAAACACAAAAATGAGCTAATTTTACCATTATAAGAGATACACCAATTTTGCGCAATTTTTCCGTCTTTAAATTGCAATAACTTCGGATCTAATAAAGATATTGTAATAAAATTTTGTTATGTGATCTGTAACTCATTACCTTTCATTTGAGCCTATTTCCAACATCCTATGATCATTTCTTAATTTTTGTTGAAGTGCCTAATTATTGTCATATGAGATACTTGACGAAGGAGTTCTAGACCAGTGGTTATACAACATTCCTTTCATAATAATTATGCCTTCATGTATAATTGCAACATTTATTTTAAACAGAGTTTAATGTAAATATATATATATATATATATATATATATATATATATATATATATACAGTGTATATATATATAAAAAA
>Ga0256846_1000672_pt1 | contig 12916 bp, 6 predicted proteins | sample TevniametaG_FD_189098 | JGI IMG/M metagenome (GOLD analysis project Ga0256846, IMG submission 189098) | Tube worm associated microbial communities from hydrothermal vent at the East Pacific Rise, Pacific Ocean - Tevnia | ecosystem: Host-associated > Annelida > Integument > Unclassified ...
CTCTTGATGCGGATCTTCAAAATGATCCTGCGGACATACCGAAGTTGGTAGAGAAGCTTGATGAGGGGTATGATATAGTAAACGGTTGGAGGAAGAAGAGAAAAGACAGTCTTTCAAAAAAGATTCCGTCTTTTTTCGGAAATAAACTTATATCTTTTATAACAAAGGTGAAACTTCATGATTATGGTTGTACATTGAGGGGATTTAAAAGAGATGTCGTGAAAAATTTAAAATTATACGGGGAAATGCACCGCTATATTCCTGCACTTGCATCACGAATAGGTATTGAGTCTATAGAGTTGTGTGTAAACCATAGGGAGAGACGGTTCGGAAAGTCAAAATACGGTATCGGAAGGACTTTCAGGGTGATTCTGGATCTTATCTCTATTAAATATCTCCTCTCTTTTTCACATCGACCGCTCCAAGTTTTCGGACCTCTCGGAATGGTTATGATGGGTAGCGGGTTTTTGACCGGACTGTATATTACGTATGAAAAATATTTTCTTGGAAAATCTGCTGCAAGACCCCTTCTGACATTTACGGTTTTGATATTGTTTTTGGGATTCCAGATTATTACACTCGGTTTGATTGCCGAAATGTTAACTAGAATTTATCATGAAGGATTGAATAAAAATGTGTACACAATAAGGGAAACTTTCGGATTTGAAGATGAAAATATTAATGATTGCTCCTGAACCGTTCTTTGAACCGAGGGGTACTCCATTCTCGGAATATTTCAGAATTAAATCTCTCTCCAGGCTCGGTCACGAGATTGATCTTGTTACATATCCGATAGGGGAAGACAAGAGCGTTAAAGGTTTGAAAATTTTCAGATGTTTGAAACCTCCTTTTGTAAAATCGGTTAAAACGGGACCATCGGGATCTAAAATTTTTTTGGATTTTTTTTTGTTTTTTAAAGCCGCATGGAGATTGTTGAGAAAAAGATACGACATTATTCATACTCATGAGGAAGCTAATATTATGGGGGCATTTTTTAGTAAACTGACGGGAACTCCTCATCTGTACGATATGCACTCTTCTCTTGTCCAACAGATGGATAATTTTCAATTTACAAAATCTAATTTTGTAACATCGGTATTCAGGAAGATTGAGAAGATTTCTCTTGGAAATGCCCGTTCGGTTATTGTTATCTGTAAGTCTCTTTTTAACTACGCTTCAAAAATTACGGACAGTGGCAAACTGACTATCATAGAAAATTTTATTGATGAAACTCCAAAAAATCTTGATAAAAAAAAGTTAAAGAGATATAAAACCGAGTTAAATTCGGAAGGGAAAAGAGTTATTACCTATGCGGGTACCTTAGAAGCGTATCAGGGTATTCCGCTTCTACTTGAGTGTATGGAAATTCTTGATGATAGTTTTAAATTAATACTAATTGGGGGAAAGCCTATTCAAGTGGAGAGGTTAAAAGAAGAAATTGATAAAAGGGGACTTTCCAAGAAAGTGATACTTTTGGGAAGCCGAGATCCGAGTGACATTCCCTACTATCTTAATATTTCGGATGTTCTTGTCTCTCCGAGAATTTTGGGGACGAATATTCCTTTAAAAATATATTCTTATTTAAAAAGCGGTGTTCCTCTTGTTGCAACGGATCTTTATACTCATACTCAGACGATAACGGATGATATAGCTATATTAAAAAAAGCCGATGCGGAAGATTTTGCTCGTGGGATAATGGAAGCTGTTTCTGTTAAGGGGAAGAAGGTTTCAAAGAGTGCTATTGAATTCTGTGCAAAGAACTATTCCGTCGAGCGATATGATGAACTTGTTGCAAAAGCTCTTTCAAAGGTTCATAACAGATGATTTATTAAACGACTATCGGGGGAAAAATGATAGAGAGATACGAATCGGAAACAATAAAAAAAATATGGAGTCCTGAAAATAAATTCAGAAAATGGCTTGATGTTGAGATTGCGATAACCGAAGTTTGGCATAATCGGGGAGAGGTACCGGATGATAGTATGGAAAATATCAGGGAAAATGCCGGTTTTGATATAAAAAGAATTGATGAAATAGAGAAAAAGGTTAAGCATGATGTAATTGCATTTCTTACTTCGGTCGAAGAATTTGTCGGAGCGGATTCCGCTTACATTCACAAGGGGATTACATCGTATGATATAGTGGATACGGCTCTCTCCCTTTTACTGAAAGAATCTCTTTCTTATATAGCGAAAAAGTGTATGGATTTAAAAAAGACTATACTTAAGGGAGCTTTTAAATACAAAGACTTGGTTTCCATCGGAAGAACGCACGGAATTCATGCCGAGCCTGTTGTTTTTGGAATAAAGTATTTGATTTGGTATGAAGAATTGATCAGGAATATTAAAAGGTTGGAAAATGCTATTGAGACTATCTCAGTGGGAAAGATTTCAGGGTCGGTAGGAACATATATCCATTTTCCCCCCGAAGGAGAAAAAGAAGCACTTGAAAATCTTGATCTTAAACCGTGTAAAGTTTCTACTCAAATTGTTCAGAGAGACAGACATATGGAGGTTATGTTTGTTCTTGCATCACTTGGGAGTGCTTTTGAAAAGATAGCTGTGGAAATCAGACACCTTCAGCGGACGGATGTTCTTGAAGCGGAAGAACCGTTTGCAAAGGGACAAAAAGGCTCCTCCTCAATGCCTCATAAACGTAATCCGGTTAAGTGTGAAAGGATATCGGGATTTGCCAGAATATTGCGTGGGAATCTTACTGTTGCAATGGAGAATAACGTATTATGGCATGAGAGGGATATTTCACATTCTTCTGCAGAGAGGGTGATATTTCCCGATTCTTTTCATCTTGTTTCCTTAATGATTGATGATATTAAGTTTGTCCTCGAAGGGCTGGTGGTTTATCCTGAAAATGTGAAAAGGAATCTCGATATAACCAATGAAGTTTATTACTCGCAAAGGATTCTTACTCTCCTTTTGGATAAAGGAATACCAAGACAAAAGGTTTACGAAATGGTTCAAAAGAATGCAATGAGATCGTGGACGGAGAAGATAAGTTTCAGAAAACTTATCTTCGAAGATGAAAAAATAGGTGAATTGTGCTCAAGCGAAGAACTTGAAGATGCCTTTTCCGAGAAGTCTCTCTTATCGGGTATTGAAAAGATTTTCAAAAGATTTGAAAAAGAATACTAAAAATTTTTGAGAGATTTTTACTTTTAATATATATTATAAAATGAGGGAGGTCTTATGAAATTTTTCTATTATTTTATTTTGATATCTATGTTGTTTCTTCCAATAACTTATTGCAGTTCAAGTGAAGATTCAAATAACAACGGTGATGAACTTCCGAGTGGAAAGAAATTCATAGTAGCGGATCATAATTCTACCAATATCGGATCAATTCCTGATAAGTGGATTAAGAAAGTGAAGGAAATAATTAATGTCCACTATTGCCATACGTCACATGGAAGTCAAATTATGACAGGTCTTGAGCGATTAATGAATGGCAATTTTTCTTATTCTGCACGGCAAGGAGTAAAGTATAATTATTATCCGGACAATTGTACCGTGCCCGATACTTCCGATCACCTTTCGTTGATGGATGGTCAAAAAACCGGAACAAATTGCGAAACATATGTCTCGCCTGATCTGTATTGGAAATCGGAAAACGGGCGTAATTTAACGAGGTCCATGCTGAAAAGTCACAATGTGAATGTCTCAATTTTTGCATGGTGTTCCCAAATGGATTACTATTCGTCATCTGAACTTGAAGAGTATTTTAAAGAAATATCAAAACTTGAAAAAGAGTTTCCTCATGTAACATTTGTATATATGACCGGAAATGCTCAGTCTGCTGAAAGGGGCAGATATGACAGGAATGAGCAGATCAGGAGATATTGCAGAGAGAATAAAAAGGTTCTTTTTGATTTTGCCGATCTTGATTGTTGGTACAACGGTGTACAGCATAAAGAGGGTGGTATTCCCATGGAGCATCCTCACTATAGTGGAAATCAGGCAGGGCATACCACATTCGAGAGTTGTGAAAATAAAGGGAAAGCTTTCTGGTGGTTAATGGCAAGACTATCCGGATGGGACGGTAAATAAAGCACCGTCCCTAACTGTTTTGTGTTATAATTTGGTCAGAGGAGATTTATGCCGGAAGTGAAGAGGATTTTTGTAGAAAAAAAAAAGGGTTATGACACCGAGTCTGTAAATTTACTGAATGATTTAAAGGATAATTTTGGAATAGAGGATATTGAGTCACTAAGGATTATTGCAAGATATGATGTGTCGGGGCTTAGTGATGATGATTTTACCGATGTTGTTGCACAGGTATTTTCAGAACCACCGGTCGATACTGTTTATTTTGAGGATATAGATCTGATTGAGGACGAGCATATTATCGGTGTTGAATATCTTCCGGGTCAATATGATCAGAGAGGTGATTCCGCATCTCAAGCTATCCAAATTATTACGTTAAAAGAGAGACCGACCGTACTTACTGCGAAAATTTATATTTTCAAGGGTTCAATAACTAATGAAGAATTGCAAAGTATAAAAAAATATTTAATTAATCCCGTGGATTCAAGAGAAGCATCTCTTGAGAAACGAGAAAGTCTTGATAAAGGATTTGCCAATCCGGAAAATGTAAAGATTGTGGATTCATTTTGTGAAATGGATGAAATGAAATTGCAGAGTTTTATTAAAGATAACAGGTTGGCAATGTCACCGGAAGATATTGTTTTTATAAGAAATTATTTTAGGGATGAGGAGAAGAGAAATCCAACTATTACGGAAATAAAAATTCTTGATACTTACTGGTCGGATCATTGCAGGCATACTACTTTTGAAACAAAAATTGAAAAAGTGGATATTAGATCCGGTCATTTCAATAAACCGATTATTGAAGGATACGGAAAAACAATCGAATCGTTTAATGAAGTTTACAAAGGTAAGAATAAGGATTTGACATTGATGTCAATTGCAACTTTAAGTATGAAAGAGTTGAGGAAAAAGGGTCTTTTAAATGACCTCGAAATATCTGGTGAGATCAATGCATGTAGTATGGAAAGGGATGTTGTAATAGACGGAAAGAAGGAAAAATGGCTGATAATGTTTAAGAATGAAACTCACAACCATCCGACGGAAATCGAACCTTTCGGTGGTGCCGCTACCTGCCTTGGTGGTGCGATAAGGGACCCTTTATCGGGAAGAGCTTATGTCTATCAGGCAATGAGGGTCACCGGGTCGGGAGATCCGAGAAGAAGTATTTCTGAAACAATACCGGGTAAATTACCTCAGAGAAAGATTACTACGGAAGCAGCAAGAGGATACAGTTCCTACGGTAATCAGATAGGACTTGCTACTGGAAAAGTTTTTGAAATTTATGATGAAGGATATGTAGCAAAAAGGATGGAAGTGGGAGCCGTTATCGGAGCGGTTCCCAAAAGAAATGTTTTAAGGGAAGAACCTGAGATCGGAGATGTTATATTGCTTATAGGAGGGATGACCGGTCGTGATGGAATCGGGGGGGCAACCGGTTCGTCAAAGGAACATGATGAAACTTCCATAGAAACTGCCGGTGCGGAAGTACAGAAAGGCAATCCTCCCGAAGAGAGAAAATTACAAAGGTTATTCCGGAATCCCGAATTTTCAAAACTGATAAAGAGATCGAACGATTTTGGAGCGGGGGGTATCTCTGTTGCCATAGGAGAGTTGGCTCCGGGACTTGATATTGATCTTGATAAAATTCCAAAAAAATATGAAGGTCTTGACGGAACGGAGTTGGCATTATCGGAATCACAGGAAAGGATGGCGATAGTTATTGATCAAGCTGATAAAGATAAGGTTATATCATATGCGGAAGAGGAAAATCTTAAAGCGGTTCAGGTTGCAAATGTAACGGATAAAAACAGATTGAGAATGTATTGGCGTGGGGAAAATATAGTTAATATTTCAAGAGATTTTCTTGATTCAAACGGTGTCAGGCAATCTGCATCGGTTATTGTTGATTCACCGGATGAAAAAGAAAACTATTTTAAAAAATATAATTTGAGACGAATAAATGAGTCGTTGAAAGAAAACCTGATCAAAATTATTAAAGATATTAATAGGGGAACCCAGAGAGGATTGAGTGAAAGATTTGACAGTTCTATCGGAGCGGGAACGGTTCTTATGCCTCTTGGAGGTAAAAACGAATTTACCGATATTGAAGCGATGGTAGCGAAAATCCCCGTATTGGAAGGGAGAACCGAAACCGTTACATTAATGAGTTTCGGGTTTAATCCCAAAATTTCCAAATGGAGTCCGTTCCATGGTGCTTATTATTCTGTAGTGGAGGCGGTTTCCAAAATTGTAGCAACCGGTGGAGCTTTATCTTGCATCCGAACATCGTTGCAGGAGTATTTTGAAAAACTTGGAGATGATCCTGTAAAATGGGGGAAACCCTTTTCGGCTTTGACAGGGGCGTTTTATGCTCACCAAATGTTTAGTATTGCCGCTATAGGTGGTAAAGACAGTATGTCCGGATCATTTAAGGATTTGAATGTGCCTCCGACCCTTATTACGTTTGCGGTTCAAACTGCTGATATCAAAGATATAATATCTCCTGAGTTTAAACAATCGGGAAATAATGTATTTCTTTATAAAAGCGAAAGAGATGAAAAGGAGATGGTTGATATCGGAGTTTTAAAGGACGGCTATAAGAAAATTAATGAGAAGATAAAAGAAGGATTGATAATCTCCGCTTGTAGCGTTAAGGAAGGTGGTGTTGCTTATTCGTTGTTTAGAATGTGTTCGGGTAACGGAAAAGGTTTTGGCTTTGAAAAAAACATTGATAAAGATAGTCTGTTCTCACCTGATTACGGATCAATAATTTTTGAAGCTAACAAAGGTTTTACTAACGATATGATTGATTGTGTTTTGATCGGAAGTATAAATGATTCGGGAATAATTAAGTATAATGAGGAAAAAATTCCCGTCTCGGAATTGATTAAGGTATCCGAAGATGTTTTGGAAACGGTATTTCGGACCAGATTGCCAAAAAGAGAAGATTCGCCGGATATTAAAACTTACAACCGAAGATGTTCATTGAAACCTAAATACAAATTCGGGAAACCGAGGATCGTTATCCCAATATTTCCCGGAACAAATTGTGAGTACGATACTGCACGTGCATTTGAAAGTGCGGGGGGGATTGTTGAAACACTTGTTTTTAACAATATGAGTCCGCTTAATATTCGGGATTCTTTGGATAGGCTTTCAAAAGCTGTCAGTTTATCTCAGATCATATCAATTCCGGGAGGATTTTCTTCCGGTGATGAACCCGACGGCTCGGGAAAGTTTATTGCAGCGGTTTTCAGGAATGCTAAGATCGGCGAATCGGTGAATGAATTTTTAGAAAAGCGGGACGGTTTGATGTTGGGAATATGTAACGGTTTTCAGGCATTGATTAAACTAGGATTGCTTCCTTACGGAGAAATAAGAGATCTGACAGAAGATTCCCCGACTCTTACTTTTAATTCTTTGGGAAGACATGTTTCGACAATAGTGAACACAAAAATAGTATCAACACTTTCTCCGTGGTTTCTTAAAACTGAGGTCGGAGACATACACACCATCCCTGTTTCGCATGGAGAGGGACGTTTTTCGGCATCGGAAGGAGTCATAAAGAGTTTGGAGATGAACGGGCAAATAGCAACACAGTATGCGGATTCCGAAGGGAACACCACATATGATATAAAATACAACCCAAACGGATCGGATTTTGCAATTGAAGGAATTACAAGTCCTGACGGAAGAATATTAGGAAAGATGGGACATTCGGAACGGGTAACGGAAGGTACTTTCAAAAATATTCATGGAAATATGAATCAGAAGATCTTTGAATCGGGAATTGAATACTTTAAGTAGTTAGATGAAGAAAAATAATATTGAAATTGAAATATTTCCACTTGCGGATAAGTTAAGACCAAAAAAAATTTCAGAGTTTTCAGGACAGGAACATTTGACCGGACGTGGGAAAGTTATCCGATCATTCATAGAAAAAAAATATTTAAGTTCTCTGATATTTTGGGGTCCTCCCGGAACAGGGAAAACAACGTTATCCAGAATACTTGTGAATCAGCTTGATTTCACGTCATATGAATTTTCCGCTACAGTCTCAAAAATCGGAGAGATCAGGGAGTTGATGAAGAAAGCAACCGAAATGAAAAAAATTGACGGTAAACCGCTTGTCCTGTTTGTTGATGAGATACACCATTTCAATCGTCATATTCAGGATGCCTTTTTACCGTATGTAGAAAGCGGGGATATAATACTTATGGGGACAACAACCGAAAATCCCGCTTATAAAATTAATAGAGCACTCCTATCCCGTTTGAAAATATTGGAATTTTATCCACTCTCCTCAAATGATCTTAACAAAATATTTGCAAGGGGAGTCGGATTTATTAAAGAGGAATTGGGTGTTGATATTGATCCCGATGAAGAGGTAAGGGAATTTATTATTGATTTAAGCAACGGTGACGGAAGGAGGTTGCTTAATTTAATAGAATCGGTGGTTAATGCCGTGGAGAAAGGGGAAAAACCGGACAGAAAACTTATCGAAGATGTGGCTCAAAAAAAAATTTCTTCCTATGACAGAACCGGAGATGACAGGTATGCACTGATATCCGCTTTGCATAAATCGGTGAGAAACTCCGATGTGGATGCTTCTCTTTTCTGGTTGCACAAAATGATGGAAGGCGGTGAAGATCCTCTTTTTATTATCAGGAGAATGATAAGAATTTCCGTTGAAGATATCGGTTTTGCAGATCCTGAAGCGTTGGCTCTTTGCATGAATATTAAAGATGCATATGAATATCTCGGTTCTCCGGAGGGTGATCTTTTTCTTACTCAGGGGATAATCTATCTTGCGTCAGCTCCGAAAAGTAATTCATTGTACCTGACCGAAAAAAAAATGAAAGAAATTGTAGAGAAATATGGAAATGCAAAAATACCTATCCATATTATTAATCCATCAAATTTTCTGAACAGGAGAAAGGGTGCGGGGAAATATTATGTATATGCTCATGATAATACTGAGAAAACAACGGTAATGAATACTATGCCGGAAGGAGTCAAAGAGTGTGGGTTTTACGAACCAAACATTCTCGGTTTCGAAAAAAAGATCAAAGAGAGAATGGAATACTGGCGAAAGAAAAAAGAAGAGATGAAAAAGAGGGAAAAAGGGGATGGATGAGCAACATATCAAACTTCCGATTGATGCGTTTAGAGAGATAATAGAGGAGAGCATAGAGAATAATATCGTAACTATTCTTACAGCAGAAACCGGAGCGGGGAAATCGACAAGAGTTCCTTTATGGGCGTTTGAAAAAGGGAAAAAAGTAAATATAACTCAACCTAGAAGAATTGCAGCAAGATCACTCTCACATTTTCTTTCACGGGTTATGGGATCTGTGTGGGGCGGAAAGATCGGATATCAAACCGGTTTTGAAAAGAAAAGATCAAAGGATACTTCACTGCTCTATCTGACTGACGGTGTTCAGATGATCAATGAAATCAGAGGGAAACTTGATTATGATGTATTGATACTTGATGAAATTCATGAATGGAATCTAAATCAGGAAGTACTTGTCGGTATTGTAAGGAAAAGGTTGGCTAACGGGTTTTATAGGAAAAACAATAAAAGGGTAGTTGTAATGAGTGCAACACTACAGGCGGATAAACTTTCTCGATTTTTTGAGGATGCTCCGGTTATTTCGGTTCGGGGACGAGGATTCCCCGTTACCATTCATAATAACGGCTCCTATTTTCTACTTTCCGATACTGTCCAGATGGTTGAATCGGGGAAAAATGTTCTTGTATTCCTCCCTGGAAAAAGTGAAATCCGTGAGTTTATCGAATTATTGAAAAGGACTCTGGATGAAGACAAATTCAAAGCAGTGGTTTTACCCCTCCATTCCGGTTTGACAATTAAGGAGCAGTCAAAGGTTTTCTCTCATTACAGCCACCCGAAGGTTGTCGTTGCAACTGATATTGCACAGACAAGTTTAACGATTGATGATATAGATGCGGTCATTGATAACGGAGTCAAAAAAGAGATCCACAATATTAAGGGGATAGAAGGGTTATATCCGGTGGAAACTTCAAAATCGGACTGTTTGCAGAGAGCGGGAAGAGCAGGGAGGGTTAAAGACGGAACTTATGTCTTATGTTCGGATATTCCTATGGAAGAGAGAGATGAATTTCCCGAACCGGAAATAAGGAGGTTAAATCTTGAATCCGTGGTGTTACGTCTTTTGAAGTGGGGAATATCGCCTGTAGATTTCCCGTATTTTCACTCCCCTAAAAAAAATCTTATATACAAAGCTATAGAAAAGTTAAAAGTGTTCGGAGCTGTTTCCGAAGATAACAAAATAACAAAAGACGGAAAGAGGATGGCTGATTTCCCAGTTTCGATAAGAAGTGCGAGACTTCTGATGGAAGTTGAGAAGAGTTCTCCCGCTACTCTTGATATGGGATTAAAAATAATTGCAATTCTTGAATCGAAAGGGATTACCGGAAAGGATTTTGCAGGTGAGAAACTTTATTCCGGTCTGTGGTTTTCCGATCTGATAAATCAACTATACTTATGGGATTCGGCTTCAAAATTCAGGAAACTTGTTAATTTTAAAAATTTGTCACAGGCAAAGGATATTTATAAAGAATTGAAAAACAGGCTTTCGGTAGACAAGGGGAAAAGTCAAAAAAAGGGGGAAGTGAACTACAAGGAACTTTACAAGGGGATTCTATCTTCTTTCCTTGATCATGTTTATACAAAGACCGGCAAAAGTTATTTTCGTGACGAAGAGGAAAGGCAACTTGACAGGAAGTCGATCCTATTTGAATCTCTTCCGGATATGGTTGTGGGATTTCCATTTGATCTTGTAATTGAGAAGGATAACAGATTTACCGGAGAGAAGGAAAAGTTTACTCTGTCTCTTCTGACGTTTTCATCCGAAGTATCGTTTTCTCTCCTTGATGAGCTTAAACCTTTTAGTTATGAGAAGAAGGAAGAGGTGATAATAGAGAAAGATACCGTTTCGTTCTTCAATACGATATATTTCGGTGGAAAGTGTTTGTCCCGATTCAGTTCAAATCCCGATATGAGTGATCCCGATGTCAGGAAACGGATAGCACCAATGGTTTTAAAATGGTGGAATGAAAATGGGGACAATTATTCTTTGTCTGAGAAAAGATCGGAACTTGGGAAGCTGCTTGAAGAAGTGAAGAAGAGGGTGAAATATAAATTTCATTCTTTTGATAAATGCTGGACTGATTATATTTTAAAAAAAACCGAAGAGGATTTGAACACACCGGATCTAAATATATTCTTCAGTTTTCATAAGGATTTCCATTGTGTTACTTTAGCGGATATTCTCCCTCTACAGATTATTGATGAACTTAAAAAGAAAAAATGGCCGAAAGCGGTTACCGTATCAGGAAATAAAAATGATATCAGATATATTAAGGGAAAGCCTTTTATTCAAATGGAGTTCACCGATTTTGAAGTCATTGAGAAAAGCGATATTCTCCTTCCGACAGGTGAAGTTTGCGGATTGTTACTGGATAAACGGATGTTTCAAGACTGGGACTATGCTGTTTACGGTTTTAACCGATGGAAAAAAATCAAAGTTTTTAAAGAGAAATGGGAGAAGGAGAGAAAAGAGGCTCATATGGATACTTTGGTTGATATCCCTTTCCCTGTAGAATTTGTCGGAGGAAAGGGTAAGGGAAAGGAGAAATTTTTATTCTATTCTGTTCCTGAAATTGATGGAGATAAAGTTTTTCTCAAACATTTTTTTGAGAAAGAGACGGCTGAAAAACATTTTAATTCCATCGAAGATAAATGGCTCAATTTTATAAAAAGATATAAAAACCGAAAGATAGAAGACATTTTCAACAAAAAAGGGTGGAAGGTTAAATAATTTTAACTCATTTCCATTATTTTACATACAATAGTATCGGTATCATATAATCGGTATCTATGGATTTAAATGAAATATCTTTACCTCCGTCATCATCCTTGTCTATCCCGAAACTGTAGAGTACTTGTTTTGCGTCATTCCATTTGTACGGTTTCCCTGAACACGGATCAATATGAGACTTGTAGAGATCCAAAGAATTCAGATTTTCCCGAATTGTTTTTGAAGGATCGTATTTTAAATGAAGTTCAGCTGATATCCTAACCATATCGTAAATGGTTTTCGTCTGAAATGATCTTGATATTATTGTGTGAATATTTACCATACCATATTCAAAACGGAGCTTACCCGCCGGATTTTGTAACCACCAGAAAAATCCTTTCTTGGCTGTTTCTCTTTTACTTAAGTTATTTTTCCATTTGTAGGGTGGTTTTTTTTCACTTTCAACCATTTTTGAAAGTTCATCAAAGAAATATTTTTTTGTTCGGTTTTTTTGAAATAAAGGGTTGATATTTTTAATCCGAGCTACACAAAATCCTTCGACAAGTAATTGTTTTTCGGTTCCATACTCTTTATATTCAATGTCATCAAGCTTTTCCAAAATGAGTCTGTAAACATCATCGGGGCAATAGGGTTGGTTCATGATTGTGGTAAGTCCACGAAGTGAAAGTTTTATTACCGCTTTCCCGATAAGATTTGTGATAAGGGTTCTACTCCATCCGACTGCTTTTTTGCCGAACTCTATATTATCAAGGATATTTTCTACGGAGTTAATCCAGTCACCCTCCAGAGCTTTAAGAGTATTAATTGCCGTATGCTGTTTTGTCACGTGAACCCAGGCAAGAAGATTTGGAATCGGTGTATTTCTAAAATCCACTTTGTTTTTTTCAATTACCAAGAGAGTATAGTCTTTGAAATAATTCGTACTGATAATATCATCGTATCTTTCCATTAACGTTTTCATCAGGTACTGGACTTTTTGTACACACTCTC
>Ga0256846_1000674_pt1 | contig 12887 bp, 13 predicted proteins | sample TevniametaG_FD_189098 | JGI IMG/M metagenome (GOLD analysis project Ga0256846, IMG submission 189098) | Tube worm associated microbial communities from hydrothermal vent at the East Pacific Rise, Pacific Ocean - Tevnia | ecosystem: Host-associated > Annelida > Integument > Unclassified ...
ACCTTAGCAATATTATTGCCTGATTGTTGCCCAAGTATAATAAATTCACGCTTTTTATTGTTTGAAGTCATATAGACTTTCCCATCATGCGGATAATAACCCATGCCCCATTTTTTTGTTTTGTCATATTCTACAGATGTTATATCTGATATTTTTATTACAAAATTAGCATAATGTTTTTTTGGTAAGTCATCGCTTAACAGATCGAAATTTTCAACACGTTTTAAATATTTATCTTTTAAATAAGAAAGTGGGTTCATTAAATCACCATCCACAGCCATTTTGCTTGTGATCAATGATGTTAATGGGTCGTCGCCTTGAACACTTACCAGGCCATTACCAACAATCCCAACTATGTGGCTTTTAGTAATTAAAACAAGATAAGTTCTATTCAAGATTAATCCGTAATACTGCATTGCAATAAAGTGATTACCTTCGGTAAGTTGTATGTCTTTTAATTTCATTTTATTTCGCTAACGCTATGCTCAGTGGCAACAAAAAGCTATGAAACGAGGAACGAGGAGCATAGCTTTTTGTTGTCCACTGGAGCTATTTGTTAGCTCTCTTGTTGATTTATGTTGGGAACCATCTAATTGCAGGTATTGCATCCCAATTTATCTCTGAATAAAGTAAAAACAAGCCACAAAAAATTGTCCAGAGTCCAAATAACAAACGAAACTTCTCAATTGTTTGGATGATAATGTCGGGTGTTAATTCAGTATTTCTCTCTCTATTTATTCGCACCCTAACGGTATCTGCATAGTAAAACAACGCAAGTGTTAATAAGGCACTTATGGAGCGAGAGATATGCCAGCTATCAACCTGATGGATTGGTGCAAAATATGTTGCAACCATCTTATTTAAAAAATCAGGCAACCCAACATTCAGAATTAGGAATAGGTATATTGGAATCGCTGTAAGAACTATTTAAACAAACCACGCGTAAACACGTTTCAATTTCTCTAATTGCGACCCAGCATAATAGTCCAACTTGATATTTGTAGCGTTATTATTGCTTTCGTAATTTACGAACCATATGAATGGCAAATATATAATAGAGGTTGATTTAAGCGAGTATCTATACAGAAACGTTGGTAGAAACAAAAAAACAACAGTAAGAAAGCTAATAACAGCATCCGATGGGTCCTTTAAATCGAAAGGAAGTAGCCTGGAAAACCTATAGTCAGTTGACGTTTTTTCTGGCGCTGTGTTTTCGAGCGCCTCTAGCCCTGGTACCAGCTCGGGAGGATGCATACAGTCCATGGTGAATGCCACTCTGTACCAATTCCGTGGGATTTGAGTTAATGTTTTTAGAGGTGCTGACATTAGGTTGTATGCAGTTACACTAATTTTAATTATAAGCAAACCCAATCCTAATAAAGGAAATATCAACACGACTAATGCAAATAAAAATATCTTCACTAAAGTACTACTTTTATCTATTTTTTTTATAAATCTATTATCTAATAATGAGTCTATTAACGAATCAAAAATAGTGATTACTTGAACTGTCGAATTTTCGGTTCGCAAAAGTAATAAAGGAGCAATTGCCACTGATATAGCTATATGGATATAAGTATCAAAATAGCCTGCTACTAATGCAGTAGCCAACATGGCGGCAAAAGTTTCAACAGCCGCTAATAACGAGAACTCACCTTGTGAAACTGATGTTACTGTACTTCGTATTTGCATCCTTCATTTCTCTCGAGCTAACGACCAAGCTGTGCGGCGCAAACGAAGCGCAGCGTAGTTTGCGTCCGAACGAGCGCCTTGTTATATGCGAACTTAATCAAGAGACCTTTCTTCCCATAACGCATTTAACCTATCCTGATTTTTTTCATACAGATCTGATGGTATTGTTGGCGAGCTTTCTACTAAGGCATTGTAATCAGAGACAATAAGCAGAACATCCTGGTCAGATTCCATATTTGATGCCATTTTATCTAATCTGCCTTCTATATCGTCAGCAGCGTTTGCGGCATTGGTAAAGCTCATAGCTGAAGAAAAGATGTTACCTGTGATTAGCCATATTAAAATAAGGCAGAAAACTTGAGATATTAGTATATCCAAGCTTCCAACATTTAATAACGGAAGTAACAATAGACCTAATATAGATACTGTGAGTGTGGCAGCAAAATATAACCAATAACGCTTTGCACTCATCTTGAACAGATGTTTTGACCAGAATGAACTTTCTTCAACTATTTCAGCAAGTTTCTTGTTCCCATATTCTTTTTCAGTTTTAAAGTATTTCTCGTCTTCATACTTTGCACCTTCCCTCTCATGCACATTAAAAAGCATTCGCAAATCAGTATTTGTTTTACCGCTTAATCTAACTCCAAGTCCATTACTAAAAACTACAGCTCTTCTTGCACGCTCAGCTATGCTGTGTGAATTCTTAGCTTGCATAGAAAACCAAAGCCAAAGCAAGGCAATTATCAGATTGCCAATAGTCAATATATAAACATAAGAAGGACTATTAATGAATGCTGTTATTATCGATATTATTACGATAATGACTTGAGCCATATTACTACGTGCACCCATAGCTTCGGCTCGTTTGAATTCGGCTCTTTGAAGCCCTAATAGTTTATTGTCATCCATATGCAGGATACTTATTTCCAAATATTTGTCGCCAAAGCTTTATTGCGGCTTCGTCGTCATTATTATCATTATACGTATTATGCCAAGCTGTTAGGGATTTGTTCTTTGCTGTTTCCAGTCTTTTCTTTGCTTCTTGTCTGTTGTCCCACGTTAAATAGTCATCAACATGTGCACCTTCATACCAAAGATAATTACTTACTAACTCATAAGATTTGTCGAAGAAAATGTGCACGTCCCACGTAATATCATCCATAGATGACGTAAATATGTTCATTGCTAAGGCTTCAATATGATATGACTGCAAATATGAACCATGTATCCTATTCCAGTGTTTAGCCATAGTTATAACTCTCCGGAAATTTTGACCACATACCCCGGCGCGAGATGATATGTTACTCGTATGTATTTTTGGTTTACTTGTAATCCACTGCTCTGTATTCATGTCTGGAATTGAATAAGAGCTTACATTCCCATCGTCATCAACAACCTGACTGCATGGCACAATGTCAACATTAGGCCATGTTTTATAATACAATGTGACAGCCTGTCCGTTCTTCCTAACATTTGATCTATATTCACCCAAAGCATCTCTGACTTCTTGTAACACTTGTGAGGGAGTTTTGTCCTTTGTGTGCTTGGAATAATGAAGTGCGACGATAACGTCAAGATCAGCATGTTCTTTTAAGGCGGTGTATCTAGGAATGGAACCCGAAGCGAATGCCTCAATCACATCTAGTTTCTTCTTCAATGTGGAGACAATATCGTCTCTCCGGCGATTTGCAGTATCCCTATAATCACCCGACAGATTAATATTTTGATAAAACTTATCGAATGATACCGCTACTGTGTATGGCACGTCTTTTCTATCCTTGCTTTGAGCATATAACGGCACGCATAAGGGGCGGCAAGAGTGCGTTACGAAAAATTTTGATAAAGCAAAGAACTTGGAGCGTGAGACAATTCTTTGAAAAACCGCCGAGTTCTTGCCGTCCCTTTAATGCGATTGTTAGCCCATTATTCTGACATGTTAGTCACCATGCAATTTCGAGCACCACTATTTTTTCTCGCTAACTCCACTATAAATTTATACCTCTTCGGATTTGACCATATTTCATCAAATGGTTCTGATTTGATGTTACCCAGTGTAGAACACGGTAGGTACGGACAACATAGAACTTGTCCATCAGGATCAACAGTAACTTTTCCAACTCCGGCACCACACCGCCACTTTTCTGGACCCACGTTCACCTCACTTCCACCATTTGAAATACGCGTGTATTCTTCCACACACTTATCCTTCTTCAAATGGCCATACAAAAGTTCTGCTCCATCTTCTTCGTTAACAACGTCTCTCATCTCATCAAGAAACCATTCCGCTTCCTTTGCATTCAATCGCATACTTTGAGTTGCTCTACCAGCCACAATTAGATTAGAAATTTGTATTTCTTGCACTCCAATCGCACTTAGAAATCGATATAACTCGGGAATTGATCGATAATTATTCTTACAGAGAACAGTATTAGTCATTATCTGATAGCCTGCAGCAAGTGCAGCTTTTATACCTGTCATGGTTTTCTCAAACGTACCGTTACCCCGAATAATCTCGTGTGATTCCGCCAAACCATCGATGCTAACTTCGAATGTAAGAGATTGCCTTGGAATCACGTGACTTATATTTTTTATGAATCGTGCAAGCAATGTTCCATTCGTAAATATCTTGACTCCTATTCCCACATCTGAAAATCGCTTAATAATTGCATCCAAGCTTGAAACTGTAAGTGCCTCACCGCCAGAAATTGTTACATCTAATACTTGAAGTTCTGATATTTTCTTTCCAATAATGTTAATATGCGCATCCTCTCTTGAATTCACAGGCCCACTATTAACATAACAATGCGAGCATTTTAAGTTACAATTGTTTGTAATTCTCCAATGAACCTTCAAAGGAGATGGAATATTCAGATTATCACTATATAAATCAGCTTCGTTCAATTGAGCTTCTAGCACCTTGTAAGCCGATCTTACCCCTTCAACTGGAAGGTTTAGAATGTGAGATAATTCGCCCACGTTAGACGTTATATCTAGAGATTCTAATAAAACTTTCGCAAATTCATCTATAACATAGTACTTACCTTCTCTACTTATTACGCTTAGTCCATTGCCTAACGTAACGCTTCTCATTCCTCCACCTCCACAATCAGATCATCGATAGCAAGAGATATTATTAGTTCCTTAATTGATTCTAAATGACCTGATTCTACAAGAAGCTCCTCACAAGTTATGCTACCATCTAGGCATCGCAGTATTTCCAGCGTCTCATCACTCATTATTCGACCTGGGAACGTAGCCGTAACAAAGCTATTCCCTTCTCTGCGGATCTTAATCTCATCAGGGACCATTCGCTTATTTTTCACGTATGACCAGATATTCTCAAAGTATCTACTAGCATACGCATCACATACATTTTCCCCAAATTTTCCAGCGCTTTCCGCATGACATCCACCTCGACATTTAACAACTTCTGAACACGTCATACATTGGATTGGCAAAAACTCCATTTTTCTAAATTCACAAAGAATATCATTTTGCCAAATATCAGTGAACTTTTGCTTTTTTACATTGCCAAGCACTAGGCTCGCGCTAGAACATATTTTAACATCGCCATTAACTTCTATAGCAGCGGCAGCAATTCCAGCCCCACAACCATGAGACAGATAACGGAATCTATCGTCAATAGTACACGGAGCGATGCAGTTACTTAATGTAACATTATATCCATCATAAATTAATCTATCGATAAGTTTGACGACATTATTTATGTCAGGTAATTCGCTTAATGCAGCACCTTTTCCAATAACATTCATGCGAGCAAAGCTGAGTTTACAATCATTATGACTAGCCAACTTGGCTAGATGTAACATTTCTTTGTACACAGTATTTTTTTGTACTAGGGTGCAATTTATTGTCACGCTTACTTCTGATGTAAAACTACGAATCGCATCTAAAGTTCTATTTACATCGTCATAGGAGCCACATTTTCCAACAAGCTCATCGTGACATGCCTTTCTGCCATGCAACGAAATACCCATTCCATCAATAAACTTAATAAGAGATGCATACTTCTTCCTCCAAACTAGATCACCGCTTGTCACCAAGTACTGATTAAAACCAAGACCTCGCCCATACTCAAGAATCATGCCTATATGCGGATGAAGTAAAGGCTCTCCGCCAGTGTAAACGATGTAAATAACCCCATCCTCGCTAAGCTGCTTTAAGATTCTCTTAACCTCATCAATCTGCATACTTGCTGTTGATTCTGTATTCTGAGAACAAAAATTGCAGCTAAGTACACATGCAGCAGTGAGCTTTAAATACACAGTTAGTGGTGAATGATAAGAGGCGATTTTAATCCTTGACTCAATTGCAGGAACATACGTTATCATTGAGCATCATTCTCCAATTGAATAATTCGACACTCCGTGATATCGCCGCGAAGCTTCCGAATGAACATTTTATTAGAACTATCATGTACCACATAAGGATATACTTTTTGTGACTTTCTAATTAAGCGATCTATTTTTTTCCATTCAGGATATGGACAAGTCACAGAAATTCTACATTTCTTGCAGTTCGGACAAATAGGAAAATCTAAACGTTTCCAATAGTCATACTCATCTATATATTTACTAATCTTGTCTATGTATCCCTCTTCATATTTTTGAAAATTTGGGAGCATTAGAGAAATTGCAAGGTCGTTATTTCTTTGTATAACCTTTAAAAATTTTTCGTATTCTCCCATTTTCAGATAAGTTAGTGCCAAAATCTGTTCGTATGATAGGAGAAATAATGAGCTATGCTCACATCCTTGTGTCTTAAAAACAATATCAGGGCCTTCAAAATAGGTATCCTTATTTTTCTTTGTCATTTCATAGGAGAAATTAGCCAATAGGGAAATATCATCCCTGGAAGCATTGGTAAAGTTAAAATATGCTGATTTTGCTTTGCCCCCTCCATTCACTAAATTGATATTGATTTCATCTACATTTTCTATCTCCGATAAACCAGGAATATAAATCTTGTACGTAGGAAAGCCCAGGTATGATAAATCTTTTGAATATACCTTATTACCTTGTTTCTCAACTATGCTAACTAATGCGTGTAAGGCCTCTTCATTGCATATGATATCTGGTCTAAATGGTAAATCAGACAAGTCAGACTCCCGTCTCTCACTAAAAATACCTTCATTATAACGACCGTTATTTAGTGTATATGCATTCATCCAATTATGATGAATATTAATTTCTCCGGGTAAACTATATTCATTGGTTGGTTTCATTTTCTGCCAAATATCTTCCAAACAATTCATCCCTTGAAAGATTTCCGTAATGCAGCGGTCTAGGGCAATTTGAATATTAATATCGGCACCTATACCAAAAAGGTATTTATCTCTATTTTCGCTGTATAACACCAAGCCAACTACAGGAAACTTTCCGCCTAAGCTACAATCCTTGATAGCGTAAGAGAAACCAAAACTATTTAATTCTTCAAGAGAGGTTGTATCGATTTTCTCCGACCTAAGTATAGGTAGATTTAAGCCACCCTTAATTATTTCTTTATGGCAATAACGCTCAAAAATTTCACATATTCCCTGTGCCGTGGCTTCCGCTTCGGTGTTACCTGCGCACAAGCCGTTCGAATGCGTTAGCATATTAATAATGCTTATTGGAAGGGTAGTGAAGTTTCCTTTACCAAGCTCTTTAAAGTGCGAAGAGTATCGGTACGTTGGGTCTTGCCGCAATAATTGCTCAAAAGCATCTTTTTTTTCCTTAGATATACCCGTACTCAAAAAATCTAATTGTTTTTTATAAAGGCGAAAAAATGTCTGCTCTGATAATTTACGATCATGCACAAAGTTGTCATAATTATTTTCTTTTCCGAGAAAATAAGGCTTAATTAAAAGACGCCCTTGAAGACGCTCCATGAGTTCAGCGTAAGCACTCGCGCGAGCTAATTCTTGAGTGACACCTTTTCCGTTTGTTCCAAGCCTCGGAAATGCTTTTAAAGAAACCCGTATCGAATGATATCTTTTCCCTATCGCGAAATTTTGCTCAATCACTTCAATTCGGTGGGATTTCAAAATCATTTGTATCTGATCTATCGTTTGTTCGGGCGTACAATCTTTACGTATATACAATGTCATTTCCAATCAATACAATTAATGATTATAGACTGGGGAGCATCATTTCCAATTTTTCTAGATGGTATTGCTTCCAGTCACAATGTCGTTGACTTAAGCGCGAACAATGAACCGTATGGTACTCTGTTGTCGAAGATGGCACATCCTAAAATCAACGTATTAGAATTGTTTGGGCGTGTCGCATTTCCTTAAGTCAACGACATTGCTTTCTGTCAGATTAGCATACGTCAGAACAGTAGTTTCCACCTAGCTGAGCACGTTTACTCTTAGTTTTTTTATCGCTTTTTAATGTTATAATATCCATATTTTGAGATTGTTTTTCTTTCTTCCCTTGCCTCTTACTTGTGTTTTTAGTTTGCTTACTCATTATGTTCTCCTATATCAGATTTAGATATTGCCTGATCCCTCTTCAGAAGAATCAGGCACTGTTGAATGTTTGACTGTAACCTCTCCAGTTGTGCCATTTAGCTCAATATATCGCTCGTTCCAGATTGTCTTCATTGCACTTGGGCCTATACCAACAACGCATGGAACATCTAGTTCTCGGGCGATAATTGCACTATGGCACAAAAAACCTCCTACGGCCGTCACGATTCCTTTCGATTTTGTAAGAACCTCCATCCACTCAGGATCTGTAAACCACGCCATGAGAATGTCACCAGAATTCCAATTTTCTAGCTCATTAATTTTTCGTACAAATGTTGATGGTCCACATACATAACCTGGTGATGCAGGAAGACCTTTAAATGTTTCACTAGAACTGTGCTTTGTCACATTTAAAGTATTCTGTTTTGGTGGCTTTTTATCAATAATTTTTCTTGTGGCAGGACGAAATTGTAAAATTACTAATTTGTCATTTGAGATGCACCATTCTATGTCAGCTGTTCCACTAACGGACACTTTAGACTGAATATTCATAATATCTTCAGCTACGTTCTTGAATTTTTTTTCTGGCCCTTTTCTATTACGCCATAATTCTCTTTCAGGAGTAACCCGACCAGATACTAACTTTTCACCTGTACCTGCAACCCACTCCAAGATTCCTGAATTAGGATCATTGCCAATCCATACTCCTGAATATTCTGGTTTGATGCTTTGCTGAAAGATAACCGCCATTTTAGGTTTAGGCAGGTTGCTCTTTTTAAGATACGCCTGCACACGTCGATTATTAATTGATTGCTTTACTTTTTTGAATGCAATTGAGGCATTTTCCACAGGAACTCCGATGTAGGAATCAAACATTCCAGCAAACGAATATTTAGAACCGTCTTCGATATCAGCAGAACTCCGTACTGCAATTAGATTACCGATATCTGGTGGTAATACAAAATCAAACTCCTTGGATGATACGGGTGAAACATAGCTTTTCGGTGTTTGAACATTATTAGCTCTCAGCACGGCAAGTCCATATGCTTTCCCACCGACTACGCCTACTAATTCTTCACGAATTCCCGCCAAATAGTACATAGACACCACATCAACATCAATTAGTGGCAATTTGCGAAGTTGTTCAATAGCTCTTACTCGTAATGCATTAATATTATTTACATGCTTCACGTTTGCTGGATAGACAGCAGCAAACCCTTTAGAGTCAATATACTCATCCTCAATTTTCCAAACTATTGGCTCAATTTGATGTAAATAGAAACTATGCTGGTCATCTTGCCATTTTTTTAGTACTAAATATTTGCATATATCTTCATTTTTTTGCACGCTAGTTGCTTGTGTTTTTGTTCTTCCAAAATACCTAGCCACTTCTTCTGAAATATAGGCTTTATCTATTTCTCTGAGCTTTTCTAGATAGTTTTCCCCCAGGCTAGAGATGAGGTCTTTTACAATTTTCTCTGCGAATGCTCCGTGCTCGTGCAAACATTCTGTTAATCCGAAATATACCATTAGCTTACTTTCAATATCTATTTTCTGGTCAATATTCTCTGCTGACCGGAGCTTGTTTAGATAATGTTTTGTTATATCGCGGATTTCTTGAATTAGATCATCAATCTCCTGACAACTCAAATCGATAAATGTTCTTTCAAGTATTGGTGAAAACTTCTGTATGAAATTTTTATTTTCGATTCCTTCAATAAGAAATCGATAAGCCCAAGGAGTAAATTCACCACTAAAGAAGCGATTCACCAAGTTAAAGTAATTTTTGTAAACTTCCATACTAGGATACTTCATTCTGAACAAACTCCTTAATATTACATTCTGGTTAATTCAATTTTACCTTAACAAGTATAATGCAGCGCAGGCCTCTGCTACACCCTGTTTATGTGCCTTTTGGGCTAACGCCTCAAATCACCGGCGTTTTACTGCGGGACTTAACTGGGGCAAAATGAGCAGAGCGAGTGCCCCAGTTAAGTCCCGCAGTAAAACGTCCGGTGAATTTGAATTGTTATGCCTATTTTCGCAACTTACGTTTGTATTCATTGCATGCCTGTGACATTTGCCCATCTGTGATTTCTATAATTTCTGAATTCATATGAGAAAGATTTTCTTTTTTTAACCACTTTACTCCTTTGTCTGCCGACTCAAACAGTCCTCCTCTAGAGTTTTGTGCTTTCTCCAAACCTTCCAAATATGAGTCTTCAATTTGAAATCTATTTTCTTCTATTTTTACTACACCAAATTGGGTAAGTTTACTGAATGCCGAGGTTAGCTCTCTAGTTGTTGGAATTGCATGATTTGTGGCATCAGCAGCGCCAATAATTTCAGACAATTTAGCGCCTCCTTCCTTTGCAACTAAATAGAGTGACATTAAAATCCACCCATCATTCCATGTCCATTCAGTGCTCATAACTCATTTTCCTTTTTGGCATAACAGTTGTATTTATGAGACATCTTGTCACGTTATACGTTTTTATGCCTTATTTACCCAATATTTGACCTTCACTAATACCTTGCGGCGGCCGTTTTACACAACCTTGCGGCTCATTTGGCGCAGAGTGCCGCCACACCATAAATTGATGCCACTCAAGTAATTTTAAATAGCTATCTTCATTATCATTTTTATTCCATTCTAATTCTGAATATGGCCAAATCACATGATATGGAAAAGAATCGTATGGCTCATAAGACACTAAGAACCAAAATACCCCACAGGTAATGCATTCTTTCAGAGCATAGTAATGTCCCCGCGTACCTAGATGAATTGTTTTTAGATAGTGTTGGGTAGCAACAGGCCATAATTCTTTATCTGGCGCTCCACAATTTTTGCAAATTACATTTTTCATTTTTTTGGCATAACGCTTCACATCACCGGCAGTAAAAAGCATAGCGAAGCGGCGCTTTTTACTGTCCGAGTGAATGTGATTGTTAGACCTTTTCATCTATATGTTTCTTTTTTGGCATCTAAATGACGCTTTATTATTGCAGCCATATTTGCCAAATGAACAACAATTTGTTTCCCATTTTCACGTAGCCCGTCTGGTTCACTTGTCTGGGCAAAATCATCTAATAATGGAGTGATGACATCACAAAACTCATCTGCTTCATTTGGTGATTTTTTTCCAAAGTAAGCTCGATGTTCCCGAATAGTCATAATGAATTCCTGTACATCCCTTGCATCATTTCCTGGCTCAATACCAACCAAACTAGATGGGACTGAACCCGGACCATATTTTTCCATTGACTTTTGTGCTTTTTTACAAAGGCTTTGAACATGGGCTAGATCTGATGTTTTTCTATGGTCGATGAGCTGAGCATGCACTTTCTTGGCTTCTTCAGCGGCAGTTCTAGATTTACCTGCCTGGTTAATCGATACCCATGCGCCACCTATAGAGGCTACCGTGCCGACCACTGTTAATACAGACATAGCATCCATAACTATGCCTCCAGTAATTCTTTTATTTGTTCTTCACTTAAATCAAATTTATCTGGATAATTCTCCCATATATCAAGCATTCTTCGATATTTTTCTACCATTGGACAATGGCTATTGAAATCAGGATATTCCGCGTCAAACCTTAATTCATCAAACCTACCAAGATCAGTTATGAAATAATTAGTATAAGAAAATTGGCGCGTCTCATTGTTACCGTCATAACCACGAAATCTCACATCATCTACAGTAAGATCTGTTTGATCTTTTATACGATTGTAAGAATATGTAATAGCTCGATGCATATCGAGCACATTCAATACTTCTTTGCACTCTTCCTCCGACATTTCATCGTCATCTATATGCTCAGCTATCCATGAGTAATGAAGTTTGAAACCATACTCAACTGCCTTCCGATGATTGGCGTAATATTTAGCCTCATCAGGATATAGCTTTTCGAGAATCTTTAATTGATTGGCTATAATAACTCGATCTTTCTTTGTTAAATCCATTACCTTTACCTATTGAGGTCTAACGCCGCAATTCACCGGCAGGAAAAAGCGCAGCTTTTGACTGTCCGCGTGGAATTGCATTGTTAGGTGTGATTGGAGATAACAATGGGAACAGAGTTAGACATTGACGATGTGGTATATGGCCATCATCTAGCAAAGAAAGAGCTTGAATCCATCCGCGAAGAACTCAAGCTGGTAACACATAAACTGTTAACCTGCGGTGTTGCTGCTACGCATCCAGACGCGTGGCTGAGTCGCCGTAAATCATACGGTCGTGAATGGAACAGTCCGCAGGCGGAGAGGGTTCGGCAGGTTCGGGCAGAAAGAGACAGATTGTTAGTGCTGGCAGCAAAGCACTGCCCGCTGGAACATCCTGACTGGCAGGAAATACTACGGATTGCTGGTAACGTGGGCTTGTGCGTGATGAAATCTCGGGAAGGCACCTGCTTTATGAGAAAAGAGAAATGTTGAATTACTTGTTATGTGTTGCATCTGCTGTATGGTTCGCCATTGCGATACCTGTAATAGCGACGCGGGTTAGAGAAACGCCGTGGGCATTGAAACTTAATGATCTGCGTCCTCAGCACCCGGATGGGGAAGACACCTAACGTTTGGGCTTAGTGGCGGCAAAAAGTGGAGCGAGGAACGAGCGGAGCTTTTTGCCGTCCACTGGAGCCCCATTGTTGGGCATAATTCTGTGCTGGCCTGTGTCCATGACTCAAAATACTCCACTTCCCTGAGGATTCGACTTTTC
>Ga0256846_1000675_pt1 | contig 12873 bp, 13 predicted proteins | sample TevniametaG_FD_189098 | JGI IMG/M metagenome (GOLD analysis project Ga0256846, IMG submission 189098) | Tube worm associated microbial communities from hydrothermal vent at the East Pacific Rise, Pacific Ocean - Tevnia | ecosystem: Host-associated > Annelida > Integument > Unclassified ...
CCAAACACCTTTAAATTCAATAGTTGACAATGGAAACTTACGTAAAAGGGTAAATGAAGCATCGTCAATTTTCATCGGAGCTTCAATTATTTCGCCGGCTTTGTTTAGTGCTATGGCAGTAATTTTATTTTCTGCAAGTTTGGCAACTACTGTCAAAACGATTATTAACAATAGTATTGATATGATAAAAATTGTAAAGATTTTAAATGCTTTTCTCATATTTTTAAATTTTTTCGGTATTATTTATAAATAACCGATTTATTATTTATTTTTTGTTAAATTTTTAGCTGCAAATATATAAATTTATTGATTTATAAATAGTTAGCCGACAATAAAATTTGAACAATTATCTGTTTAACAAAATAAATTACACAAATATATAACGAACTATTGATATAACAATCTTAATTAAAACAAGTTTAAAATAATAAATATTCTTTTAAAATTATTAAGTTAAGGGTGTTATTTTTTAAGATTCAGTAAATGTTTAAATATAAGAATATAATTTGGGACTGGAACGGCACTTTGCTTAACGATGTTGATATTTGCATTGATGCAATGAATATTTTATTGAAAGATAGAAATTTGCAGCAGCTTTCCCATGAAAAGTATAAAAGTGTTTTTACTTTCCCCGTAAGGGATTATTATAAAGCAGTAGGGTTCAATTTTGATAAAGAAGATTTTGAAAAACCTGCCGTTGAATTTATAGACAACTATAATAAGTTGGGTTACAAAGCAAAATTACACAAAGGGGTTATCGAATTGTTAAAAAAAGCAGATGATTTAAAAATCAGTCAATATATTTTGTCGGCAATGGAGCATAATTCATTAATAAAGATGCTTGATAATTTTGAGATTACCGGTTTTTTTGAAAAAATTAAGGGAATAGATAATCATTATGCACAAAGTAAGATAGAACAAGGTAAAAAGTTGATTGCCGGCTCAAATCTCGACAAGAGAAAAACAGTTATGATAGGCGATACCCTTCATGATGCAGAAGTAGCTTCGGCATTGGGAGTCGATTGTATATTGGTGGCACAAGGACATCAAAGTTTTGAAAGGCTCAACCAAAATGGCAATACGGTAATAAATTCTTTGGAAGAATTGTTTATTTGAGTTCTTGCAGATAAAAATTCTTACCTTTGTATTTTAAAACTTGCTTAAATTATGACAAAGATAAGAGTTACCAAAGAGTTTAATTTTGAGATGGCACATGCCTTAAAAAATTACGACGGACTTTGTAAAAATATTCATGGACATTCATATAAATTTTTTGTTACTGTATCGGGGCAACCCATATCTGATAAGAATAATCCCAAATACGGAATGTTGATAGATTTTGGTGATTTAAAGTGTTTGGTAAACAGAGTTATTGTAAATGTGTTCGACCATGCTTTGGTGTTGAACAAAGAGACGGGATTTGATGCCGACAGTTCAAGTCATGAAATGTTCGGTAATACAATTTATGTAAATTATCAGCCTACCTGCGAAAATATGGTTATTGATTTCAGTAAACGAATAAAAGAAGTTTTACCCGAAAATATTGAGCTGTTCAGCTTGCGTCTTTACGAAACGGCAACATCGTATGCCGAATGGTTTGCTTCTGACAATTTGTAATGCCAATAGGTTGTCTTAAAAAACATTTATATTAAAAATAAAATCAAGATTTTGTTTCAGTAATCTACTGAATGCTATTATTTTAGTAATTTTATAATTTTATATATAGCGAAGCCTTGATTTTTAGACATCTTTTTATTATTGCCAATTTGGGGTATTATTGTATTGAATAAAAAAACTTTCGGGGTTTATGTACAAGTATGAAATAATTCTTTTCGTATAATTAGTAGAATCCTTTTGTATGGTTTTATTGTTTAAAGCATTACTATTTTGGTTTGTTGTGGTATTATAATTGTCGGTATTTTTGTTATTGTGCTTAATCATAACTTTATTAAAAATAGATTTTTCGCCTCTGTCTTTTTTGCCTTTTTCTATAATAATGCTTGATATAACTAAAAACATCAATATTAAAAATATGGTATTTCTGATAAAAACATATAAAGAATTTTGTTTACTCATAATACTTATTTTTTCAAATTAAATACACTTATACTTTTTATAGATACAAAAAGAATAAAAAAGGTTGCGTAAGAATTAATTTTTTTAAAAAAAATTAATTTTCTTTTTGTTCGATATAAAAAAAAATTACCTTAGTAATATTAAAATTCAGATATTATGCATATAGCAATAGCAGGGAATATAGGGTCGGGAAAAACAACACTAACACGCTTGTTGTCAAAACATTATAAATGGGATGCCCACTATGAAGATGTTGATGAAAATCCATATCTAAATGATTTTTACAACGATATGCAACGGTGGTCGTTTAATTTGCAGATATTTTTTTTAAACAGCCGTTTTAGTCAAATATTAGACATTCGGAAATCAGGCAAAACAGTTATTCAAGACAGAACAATATACGAAGATGCACATATTTTTGCTCCCAACTTGCATGCTATGGGTTTGTTGAGTAGTCGCGATTTCGACAATTATTTCTCTCTTTTTCAATTGATGAGTTCGCTTATTCAGCCACCCGATTTGTTGATTTATTTGCGTGCATCGGTACCTACTCTTGTAAGTCAAATTCAAAAACGCGGACGCGATTATGAAACTTCCATAAGATTAGATTACTTGAATCGTCTTAACGAACGCTACGAAGCATGGATTGATAGTTATAATCTCGGTAAGTTATTGATTATTGATGTCGATAATCTTAATTTTTCTGAAAAGCAAGAAGATTTAAGTGTTGTTATTTCTAAAATTGATGCGGTAATTAACGGACTTTTTTAAGAAATAAATATCTGATATAAATTATTTAAAACACAAAATGCTTTATGTAAAAAGTTAAAATGTTTGTATTTTGCTTTTTACATAAAGCATTTTTTGAAAAAACAGATATGAATACTCAAAATAAAGGCAATAAAAATTATTCGTTAATCGAAGGTTGGCTTTCGATAATTGTTAATACATTGCTTTTCGGGCTAAAATATTGGGCGGGAGTTGTTACCGGTTCAGTAGCATTAATTGCTGATGCATGGCATACTTTGTCCGATTCTATAAGTTCGGTGATTGTTATTGTCAGTGCTAAAATCAGCAACAAGCCTGCCGACAAAGAGCATCCTTTCGGGCATGGACGTGCTGATTTGGTAAGTTCGGTTATTATAGGTTTTTTCTTAACTTTTATAGGATTCGAATTTATATTTAAATCTTTTGAACGGTTAAAAGGCGGAGAAGCCGTAATATTCGGAACACTTGCCGTAGTTGTTACCATTGTGTCAATTGTATTTAAAGAATTGCTTGCACAATATGCTTTTTGGGCTGCAAAAAGAAGCGATTCGCAAATTTTAAAGGCTGACGGTTGGCATCATAGAACCGATGCTTTATCATCGGTAATAGTATTAGTAGGCATTACTTTGGGCAAGTTGTTTTGGTGGATTGACGGTGTGTTGGGATTAATAATAGCAGTAATGATTTTTTATGCCGCTTATGAAATTTTACGCGATTCTGTAAATCGTCTTTTGGGAGAAGTCCCCGACGAAGAACTTATTAGAGATATAAAAAAACTTATTGTGGATTTAAAACTTAATGTATGTCCTCATCATTTTCATATGCACAGATACGGGCAACATATTGAACTTACTTTTCATATTCTTTTTCCACCTGAAATGTCGCTGAAAGAAGCTCACGACAAAACAAATCTTATTGAAAATGCTATTCGCAATAAATTTAAAATAGAGACAACCATTCATATGGAACCCGACGAAACAGGAAACGATTGTGATAATATTAATATTAAAAAAACAGATAATTATGAGCATTAAAGGAACAGAAACAGAAAAGAATCTGCTTAAAGCATTTGCCGGAGAATCACAAGCAAAAAACAGATATGAATTTTTTGCAAAAGCAGCAAAAAAAGAAGGTTATGAACAAATTTCCGACATCTTTACAAAAACAGCTTTGCAGGAAAAAGCACATGCTAAACGGTTTTTTAAATTTCTTGAAGGCGGCGATGTAGAGATTACGGCTGTTTATCCTGCCGGAAAAATAGGAACTACTGTTGAAAATCTTGAAGCAGCGGCAATGGGTGAAAATGAAGAGTGGACAGAGTTGTATCCACAATTTGCCGAAACTGCCGAAAAAGAAGGTTTTAAAGAGATTGCAACTGCATTTAAAGTTATTGCAAAAGTTGAAGCAGAACACGAAAAACGTTATCGCAAATTATTGGATAACATAAAAGAAGGTAAAGTTTTTGAACGAGAAGAAAAAGTAAGATGGGTGTGTAGAAATTGTGGTTTTGTTCACGAAAGTAAAAATGCACCAAAAAATTGTCCTGCTTGTAATCATCCGCAAGCATACTTTGAAATAGAGAATGATAATTATTAGAAATTATTTTATACAAAAAAAGCCGACTTTACAGTCGGCTTTTTTTCGTACCCGGGGCCGGTCTCGAACCGGCACGAGCATTACTGCTCACAGGATTTTAAGTCCTGCGCGTCTACCAATTCCGCCACCTGGGCAACACTTTTTAGAACATCTTAAATAAAAAAGAGCGAGAAACGGGATTCGAACCCGCGACCCCAACCTTGGCAAGGTTGTGCTCTACCAGCTGAGCTATTCTCGCAATTGCGGATGCAAATATATAGTCTAATTTTGTTTCTACAAAAAAAAAAGTGATTTTTTTACGGTTTTTTTCTGTCATCTGAAAGTTTAACCGGTATTGTGTTGTTATTGTTACTATTTGGAGTAATATCTTTTTTGTGTTGATATTAAAAATCATAGATTTAATTAAATAAGCAAGACAAATCAATAATTTGTCTTACTAGTGGTTTATTGCTATTTTTGTTTCGTTTGCAAGGCTTTTGCACGTTTAAATTTTTGAATATTTTATATGCTAAATAAATTATCCGATAAAATTAAAAATATTTTTAACGACCCTTTTTGGAAAAATGTGGCTACACTTTTCACGGGGTCGTTTATAGCTCAGGCTTTACCTGTTTTGATATTTCCTATAGTTACTCGAATTTATTCAAAAGATGTTATCGGTTTTTATTTTGTCTATGCGGCAATATGCGGAGTTTTGCAAATACTTTCAACTCTTCAGTATCAACTTGCAATTATTATTCCCAAAAGTAAAAAAGAAGCAAATACCATTTTTAGTTTAAGTTTTTTAGCTGTTTTGTTTGTTAGTATAGCTGTTTTATTGGTTGTGTATTTTTCTTTTGGTATAATTTCTCAATTTATAGAGACAAAACAGTTTTTGATATGGCTGTATGCAATACCGATAAGCACTTTCTTTTTGGGGTTGTTTAGAATATCAAATTTTTATCTTAACAGAGAAAAATACTATAAAACAATAGCGTCAGGCAAAATTTTAAAGACTTCTTTATTCTCTGTATTGCAAATAATATTGGGCTTTTTGGGCTTTTTAAAGTCAGGACTAATGATTAGTTTAATCATAGGTCAGGTAGTAAGTGGTGTTTATCTTTTTATTATGATAATAAGTAAAGCCGACGTTAAATTAAGTTTTAACTTTAAAGAAATTTTAATTGTTGCAAAAAAATATAAAGATATGCCTCTGTTTAATACAACAATAGCGGTAATAAGCAGTATATCAAATCAGTTGCCTTTATTTTTTATCAGCCGTTATTACAACATCGGTTTATCGGGAAGTTACGGATTGTCAAACAGAGTAGTATCTACACCAATGGAATTGATAGGCACATCAATAGGGCAAGTTTTTAATCAGGAATCTTCCGATACGGTAAAAAGCGGTAAAGATTTACATTTATTGGTAAAAACAACTTATTTGCGATTGTTAAAACTTGCAATTATTCCGTTTTTTTTACTGTTTGTAACATCATACTGGTTGTTTCCTTTTTTATTCGGCGAACAGTATCAAATAAGCGGTATTATAACAATGATACTTATTCCTTGGCTGTTTTTGCATTTTTTAAACTCTCCGCAAAATTTCCTGTTTAATTTATTAAATAAACAAAAGTTTATGACAGTTTATCATACTCTGTTTTTATTGTCGAGGCTTGCGGTTCTTTATGCAGGATATTTTTTATTGAGTAATATCCTTTATACTATCGTTCTTTATAGCTTGGTAGGAATAGTATTTAATATATTTTTAATATTTTATTATCTGAATATTATCAAAAAACCTTTTCGCAATAATTACGAAAAATAAAATATAATCTTATCTCTTATTAATTGTTAATTTAAACCAACATTGACAAAAGACTTTTAAATATAATCCGCCAATAACGTCGGTATTTAAACTTGTCTATTATTATGAGATATTATTTAATATTTTACAAATTTACCCTAAAATTGTTCCCACAATAGTAGCCGACAACAGCGATGCTAATGTTCCGGCAAGTAGTGCTTTAATTCCGTATTTCGATAAAAATTTACGTTTATTTGGAGCCAATCCGCCGATACCACCTATTTGAATACCTATTGATGCAAAATTTGCAAATCCGCAAAGCATATAAGTAGCCATTATTATTGATTTTGGATTGGTAAGAATACCGCTTTCTTTAAAAGCTGCAAGACTTTCGTAACCTACAAATTCGCTTGCAATAATTTTTTCGCCCAAAAGTTGTCCCACAAGTGCAATATCGTGTGAGGGAACACCAATAAGCCACATTAGCGGAGCTAAGCCGTAGCCAAGTATAAATTGTAAATCGAGGTGAGTATATTGTCCGTTGGTAAGATTTTCAATTGCTGCATTAATCATTGTTAAATCGCCTATTTTTAAAAACAGATAATTGATAAATGCAATAAAAGCAAAAAACACAAGTAACATTGCTCCCACATTAGCTGCAAGTTTTAATCCTTCAATGGTGCCGTTGCTCATAGCATCCAACACATTTGAGCCTATTTTGTCCATTGATATATCAACATCTTTATCAACTTCTTCAGTTTGCGGAACAAGCATTTTTGAAATTATCACAGCTCCCGGAGCTGCAAGTATTGATGCTGCAAGTAAATGTTTTGCAAAGAGTAAACGTTGTGCAGGGTCGTCACCTCCCAAAAAACCGATATAAGCTGCCAATACCCCGCCTGCTACAGTTGCCATGCCGCCTACCATTACAAGAAACATCTCCGAGTTGTTCATTTTCGGTAAATATGCTTTAATCATTAATGGAGATTCAGTTTGTCCGAGAAAGATATTTCCTGCTACCGACAAACTTTCGGCTCCCGACAATTTCATGGCTTTGGTCATAAGCCAAGCCAATGCCCACACCACTTTCTGAATTACACCCAAATAAAACAATACGCTGGTAAGTGCCGAAAAGAATATTATTGTGGGTAGTATTTGAAATGCAAAAATAAATCCGAATTTTGATGTGTCAAGAAAACTGCCGAACAAAAAGTTTGTGCCGTCGCGTGTAAAGTCAAGTATTTTTACGAATATTTTACCTATAAATTCAAAAAATGCCTGAATAAAAGGAACTTGCAATATTCCTATGGCTAGTAATATTTGAATTATCAAACCTATAACTATTACTTTCCACGATATTGCTTTGCGGTTTTCGCTAAAAAGGTAAGCTATCAAAAAAAGAACTATTATTCCGAATACTCCTTTGTAAAACGATTTGAATGATATTCCCGGATTATCGGTTAAATCGACAACGGCTGTTTGTTTTGTTTTGGTTGTATCGTCTTGTTGCTGAGATATTTCGTTTTGTGTAATGCTATTGTTTTGAGTAATTGAATCTTGTGCTGATGTTGTTGTATGAGATAGTATAAAAAATATTCCTAACAATAAATAATGTAGTAGTTTTGTCATAGCTTACAGTAAAAAATTAATTAAATTTTCTTACGTTTTTTAATTTCATCTCTAATTTTAGAAGCCTCTTCGTAGTTTTCATCTTTTACGGCATCATCAAGCATTATTTGAAGTTCTTCTATGGTAAAATCGTTGAATTCGCCTTTACTTTCTTGAGTAATAGCTTTTTCTTGCGGTTTTTCGGTTCTTATTTTATTTTCTACCGGAAGTATAATTCCCGCTTTGTCTATAATCTCTTTTGTAGTATAAATAGGACAATTGAACCTTAAAGCTAAAGCTACGGCATCGGAAGTTCGAGCATCTACCTTAATTCGTGTCATTCCGTTGTCGCACAACAATTCAGAATAAAAAATGCCCTCTTTAAGCTGATAAATATTTACCTCAATTATTTCAATTTTAAAAGCCATTGCAAAACTCACAAATAAATCGTGAGTAAGAGGACGGGGAGGATTCAAATTTTCAAGTTCAATAGCTATTGCTTGTGCCTCAAATCCGCCTATTATTATAGGTATTCTGCGTTCACCGTTTTCTTCTGCCAACACCAAAGCATACGCTCCCGATTGTGTTTGACTATACGACAAACCCAAAACTTTAAGTTTTATTTTGTCCATTCTGTGTTTAAAATTATTATTAACAAACCTACATGATTTTTATAAAACACACAAACAAAAAAGCTAAATAAGCATGAAATTTTGTATTTTTCAGAAATTTTACAAAATAAAAAAAATGCAATTTTATGGATAAAATAAAAATATTGGTTACCCAAAATATACCAAAAGAAGGATTGAAAAAACTTTATGAAAAATATGATGTTATAATGCCCGAAAAAGCATTTACCGATGATGAACAAAAAAAATTGATTGAAGATGTCGATATTTTATTGTCTATCTTCAATATGCCCGTAAGCAAAGAGTTGATAGATTGTGGTAAAAAACTGCAAATGATAGCAAATTTCGGTGTGGGTTACAACAATATTGACATTGAACATGCAAAGCAAAAAGGTATAACAGTAACAAATACTCCCGACCCTGTAATTTTTCCTACTGCTGAACACACCATGGGGCTTATGCTTTCGCTTATGCGAAGAATAACTGAAATGGACAGAAAACTGCGAAACAACAATATTGCCGATTGGAAAGTTATGAGTAACTTAGGAAATTCCCTTTCGGGGAAAACGCTGGGGCTTATCGGGTTTGGAAATATCGGTAGAGAGGTGGCACGGCTGGCTCAAAGTTTCGGGATGAATATTATTTACTACAAACGAAATGTGTTGCCTTATCTTGAAGAGCAAGATTTGCGAGTAAAAAGTGTGTCTTTTGAAGAGTTGTTGCAAACAGCTGATGTAATATCTTTACATGTGCCGCTTACTGTCGAAACACAGCATTTGTTAAGCAACAAGGAGTTTGCATTGATAAAAAATTCGGCATTTGTTGTTAATACAGCTCGCGGTGCGATTATTGACGAAAAGGCATTGATTAATGCATTGCAAAATAAGCAGATAGCAGGAGCAGGACTGGATGTTTTTGAAAATGAACCGCAAATTTCATCTGAATTGTTAACTTTTGATAATGTGGTGCTTACACCGCATATAGGAACCGGAACTATTGAAACAAGAGTAGATATTGCTAAATGCACAGCAGATAATATTCTTGAATTTTTAAACGGAAAAACACCGGTAAATAAGATTGTGTAATTTAAAAGCAAATTATATTTTTTTTAATATTTGGTATTAAAATTAACATTATGCAAAGATTTGATGAAGATGTAACACAATATATATACGAACATATGTCGGGAACCGACTTGTTACTTGATGAACTGGAGCGAGAAACCTATCTGAAAGTATTACGTCCGCAAATGGTGTCGGGAAAGCTGCAAGGCAAAATTCTTGAAATGATAAGTTGTATGATACAACCCGAAAATATTCTTGAATTGGGCACTTTTACAGGATATTCAGCTTTATGTTTAGCAAAAGGATTGAAAAAAAACGGGAAAATTACAACCATTGATATTAATGATGAACTTGAAGATTTTACACGCTCTTTTTTCAACAGAAGTATTTATAAAAATAAAATTAATTTTTTGATTGGTGATGCTTGCGAAATAATTCCAAATTTAAACGAAATGTTTGATTTGGTTTTTATTGATGCCGATAAACGTCAATATCCCGATTACTATAAATTGGTTATAGATAAAGTAAAATCGGGAGGATTTATTATTGCCGATGATGTTTTATGGTATGGAAAAATAAACAGGCAGGTTCAAGAAAACGACACATACACAAAGGGGTTAATAGAATTTAACAAAATGGTAAAAAATGACATTAATGTTGAAAATGTGATTTTCCCGGTAAGGGATGGGCTTTTTGTTATAAGAAAAAAATAGATATTGCATTTATGTAAATAAATAAGCCGTTAGTCAAATGAAAAATTGCAGCTTAAAAAAACTGCTTATATTTGTAGCATGATAGTAAGAAGTGCAATTCTAATATTAACAATTATCGACTTGATTCTTGACTCATATGAGGCAATAACAAAAATTTTTACTAAACTAACCAGTAAAAAAGTTATTACTTCAATGTCTGCTGTTGAGCAACATAAACCATCGTATTCGATTCGTTAATATTAGTAAAAGTTAAAATTAAGTTTTAGCATACTTCATTTTTTGTAAGTATGCTTTTTTTAGCCCTTAAACCCAAAACATCTTTGTTTACGGATTATAAATACAATATTTTCCGAATAATATAGTTAAAAAAATAGAAGATTATATTTTAGACACGAATATATTGTCTGTCAATTTTATATATTTGTAAATTAGATAATATTTAATTTTTACAATCTGTTTGCAGAAATTAGTTATTTTCGTATAAATTTAAGTTTGTTAACACTATTTTATCTTTTATATAATGACAAAAAAGATATTTACAATAATCGGAATTTTATTTATTTCGATTTCGGTATTTTCACAAAAGGATGTTACAGCTAAAGCTGACAAAGCTTTTAATTCGGGGAAATATTACGAAGCAATAGATTTGTATAAATACTCGTATGCTAAAGCAAAAAACAAAGAGCAAAAAGCATTAATAACATTTAAAACAGCTGAATGTTATCGTAAAATTCAAGATACACGACATTCAGAGGTTTGGTATAACAAAGCTATACGCAAAAGATACCCCAATCCGATTGCTGTTTTGTATTATGCCGATGCACTAAGGTCAAACGGGAAATATGATGAAGCTCTGGAGCAATATAAAAAATTTAAAGAATTGGTTCCGTCAGATAATCGTGCCGATAAAGGAATAAAGTCATGCGAATTGTCTATTAGATGGATGAAAAACCCTACTCGCTATCGAGTTGAAAACATGCAATATTTTAATTCACGTCAATCGGATTACGGACCGGCATGGGGGAAAAGTGATTATAAACAAGTAATATTCAGTTCGTCGCGGGAAGGAGCAACAGGTAACAAAACAAGTGATGTTACGGGTGAATATTACAGCGACTTGTTTAAAACACGCGTTGACCGCAAAGGAAAATGGGGCGAACCTGTTCCGCTTGGTGAAAATGTTAATACTGAATTTGATGAGGGTGCACCAAGCACTAATGAAAAAGCAAATACTCTTTATTTTACAAGTTTCAGAGAAGATAAAGAAGGAAATATGACTTGTAAAATTTTTGTATCAAAAAAATCGGGAATTGAATGGGGAAAAGCTGAACCTTTAACTCTTGTTGCCGACACCATTACTGTAGGACATCCTGCAATAAGTCCCGATGGGTTGACTCTTTTGTTTGCAGCTGACATGCGTGGCGGACAAGGAGGAAAAGATATCTGGAAAGTTACAAGAACATCAAAAACAGGAGAATGGAGCTCTCCTAAAAATATGGGAACCGATATTAATACCCCCGGAAACGAAGTTTTTCCATATATTCATCACGACGGAACTCTATATTTTTCATCTGACGGGCATCCCGGAATGGGAGCTTTGGATATTTTTATGGCAACCGAAAATACTGACGGCTCGTGGAAAATTCAAAACATGAAATATCCCATTAACTCGCCTGCCGATGATTTCGGGATTATTTTTGAAAAAGAAAAGGAACGCGGATATCTGTCATCGAACAGAAAAGGAGGAAAAGGAAGCGACGATATTTATCAATTCTCATTGCCGCCAATTGAATTTAAACTGATAGGTAGAGTTCTTAATCAAAAAACAGAAGATGTTATTGCCGGTGCAAGTGTTACTCTTATAGGTAGTGACGGAACAAATGTATCTAAGAAAACAGAAAACGATGGAACTTTTACCTTTAAAATAGGACCTAATGCCGATTATCGTATTGTTGTAAAACGTGGCGGTTTCCTTAATGCAAAAGGAAAAGAATCTACCAAAGGACTTACTACCAGTAAAGAGTTTAGAATGGATATTTTTATGTCACCCGATGATTCCCGTATCGATTTGCCCGGAATTATGTATGACTTCGGTAAATGGAATTTACGTCCCGAATCGTTAGTTGCTCTCGAAGAGCTTGTGGAAATCCTTAACGATAATCCCAATATTACTATTGAAATAGGTTCGCACACCGACTATCGCGGAAGCGACCAAGCAAACCTTGAACTATCGGCTAAACGTGCCCAATCCGTTGTTGATTTTCTTATTACCTACGGAATTGATAAAGAACGTCTGTCGTCAAAAGGTTATGGTGAAACAATGCCGAAAGAGATTGATAAGGCTACAGCTAAAAAATACGATTTCTTAAAAGAAGGTGATATTTTAACTCCTGCTTTTATTGATGCTCTTCCTTCTGAAGAACAAAGAGAAATTTGTCATCAGATAAATCGTAGAACCGACTTTGGATTGACAGGTCGTGATTATGTGCCTAAAATTAAACGCCGCAGATAAAAAAAACAATGCTTTTAACCCTAATTATGCATAAGGATTCTAATAATCTCGGTTAATCGTAAAAAATACTTAACTTTGATTGTAAACTAAACATCACCATTATGGTTAATCTTCCAATTGA
>Ga0256846_1000676_pt1 | contig 12864 bp, 11 predicted proteins | sample TevniametaG_FD_189098 | JGI IMG/M metagenome (GOLD analysis project Ga0256846, IMG submission 189098) | Tube worm associated microbial communities from hydrothermal vent at the East Pacific Rise, Pacific Ocean - Tevnia | ecosystem: Host-associated > Annelida > Integument > Unclassified ...
TGGCAAATAGTAAAAAAATGATTTTTGAAACTGCAGGTATTGATATTGCTGATTGGAATAACTTATTGAATGATTCCAAAGAAAAGATGAATCGCAAAAAATTTATTTCAAGAATGAAAGAAATGAATCTTTCGAATACAATTTTTATTGATTGCACCGCAACCGATTTAATGGTTCCGCATTACGAAGAAATATTGAATTCAAGCATTTCTGTTGTAACGCCCAATAAAATTGCAAACTCATCAAAATACAATAAATATAAAGCAATTCACGAGGCTGCCCGAAAGAATAATGTGCAGTTTAGATACGGAACAAATGTAGGCGCTGCTCTTCCAATTATAAATACCCTTCGCGATTTAATTGCTAATGGTGATGAAATTTATAAAATTGAAGGCGTGTTGTCTGGAACTTTAAGTTATATTTTTAATTCGTTGCGTGATGAAAACAAATCCTTTAGCCAAATTGTAAAAGAAGCCAGAGAGCTGGGATTTACCGAACCGGACCCGAGAGATGATTTAAATGGTTTGGATATGGTTAGGAAACTTCTAATTTTGGTTAGAGAAATTGGAATAGAAATGGAATTGGAAGATATCCAAGTTGAAAATTTAATTCCAAAAGCATTAAGAAAAACTAAAACTGTTGATGATTTTTTGAATCAGCTAAAAGATTATGATTCTTATTTTGAAAATCTTAAGATTGAAGCTGCAAATGAAAATAAAGTTTTGTGTTACGTAGCTAATTATGAAAAAGGCAAGGCAAAAGTCGGGATCGAAAAAATAGATTCAAAACATCCGTTTTATAATTTATCAGGCAACGATAATGTAATAGCCTTTACAACAAAAAATTATAATGAGAAACCATTAATGGTTCGTGGGGCCGGAGCCGGTGCCGAGGTAACAGCTTCCGGTGTATTTATTGATATTCTCAGAATTTCAAACTATTTAAGTGTTTAATTAAAATATTTTAATATTAAAATATTGAGTGTTAAAATGAAAATTGAAAAAAAAATTAAAGTAGCAATTTTAGGAGCTACCGGAAGTGTTGGACAAAAATTTGTTGAGTTATTAAGCAATCATCCTTGGTTTGAAATAAACGAGTTGGCAGCTTCGGAGCGTTCTGCAAATAAAAAATATTCGGAAGCTTGCAATTGGATATTGGCAACTCCGCTTAAAAATAAATATGCTGAAATTATAGTTAAGAATTGTGTGCCAAATGAAATTGAATCGGAAATAGTTTTTTCCGGATTAGATGCTTCGGTTGCAGGTGAAATTGAAACTAAGTTTGCCCAAGCAGGCAAATACGTGATTTCCAATGCCCGTAATCACCGCTTTGATCCGGATGTTCCTTTAATTATTCCCGAAGTTAATTCAAATCATTTGGAATTGATTGAAACACAAACAACAAAGGGAAAGATAATAACAAATCCGAATTGTTCAACAATAGGATTAGTGCTTGCACTGAAACCTTTGCATGATAAGTTCGGAATAGAGAAAATAAATGTTGTTACAATGCAAGCTGTTTCCGGTGCAGGTTATCCGGGAATTTCAATTCTCGACATGCTTGATAATTTGGTGCCCTATATCGGTGGGGAGGAAGAAAAAATGCAAACGGAACCACTGAAAATATTGGCTGAAATTAATGATGGAAAAATTGAACTTCCCAAAATTGAAATTTCCGCTCAATGTAACAGAGTTCCGGTTATTGACGGCCATTTGGAAACCGTGCAAATAAAATTCAAAAACAAACCCACAAAAGAAGAAATAATTTCAGCTTTTAATAATTTTAAAAGTGAACCTCAGAAATTAAATTTACCTACCGCACCTAAAAAACCTATTTACTATTTTGAGGAAAACAATTTTCCTCAACCCCGATTACATAGAAATATTGAGAATGGAATGGCAGTTTCTGTTGGACGTTTACGTGAATGCAATTTATTTGATTATAAATTTATTGTGCTTTCGCATAATACCATCAGAGGTGCTGCCGGTGGAACGATATTGAATGCAGAATTATTGTTGGCCAAAAATTTAATAGAGATTTAAATATGAAAAAATATATTAAGGCTTTTGCCCCTGCTTCAATTTCAAATATTGCTTGCGGTTTTGATATACTTGGTTTTGCAATAGAAAATCCGGGAGATGAAATAGAACTTTTTTTAACTGATAAAAATAAAGTGGAAATACTTGAAATTACCGGGGATGGTAATAAGTTGCCCCTCGAAGTTGAAAAAAACACAGCTGCATTTGCAATCTATTCAATGTTAAAAAGTTTAAACTTAAATATTGGTGTTGCCATAAAACTACACAAAAAAATGCCTCTAGGCAGCGGCTTGGGTTCAAGCGCTGCCAGTGCTGTTGTTGCTGTTTTTGCTTTAAATGAATTGCTTGAAACAAAGTTATCGAAATTGCAGTTATTAGAGTTTGCATTAAAAGGAGAGGAGTTGGCAAGCGGTGCCATTCATGCCGATAACGTTGCTCCTTGTTTGTATGGAAATTTAACATTAATTAGAGGTTATAATCCTGTCGATGTAATTGAATTGAATTTGCCGAAAGATATTTATTGTACTGTAATTTATTCTGATGTTGAAATTAAAACAATTGAAGCGCGAAAAATTCTTCCGAAAGAAATTCCACTAAAGCAGGCAATAACACAGTGGGGTAATGTGGGCGGTTTGGTGGCAGGTTTTTTAACGGGAGATTTTAATTTGATTTCTCGTTCAATGGAAGATGTAATTATTGAGCCCGTTAGAAAATCTTTAATTCCCGGATATGACGAAATTAAAAAAACTGCATTAAATGCAGGTGCCTTGGGATGCAATATTTCGGGCTCCGGTCCTTCTGTCTTTGCTCTTTCAAACACTTTGGAAAAAGCTGATTTTATTGCGACTGAAATGAAACAAGCGGTTGATAAAATCGGAATAAAAAACACTACCTATGTTTCTAAAATCGGTAACAACACTCCTAAAATTTTGGAGGTTGAATAATGAATTTTGTAAGTACTAGGAATAAAAATTACAAAGTATCTTTCGAAAAAGCGGTAATGACGGGCTTATCCGAAGACGGCGGATTATTTGTGCCTGAAAATGTGCCGGTTTTTGAAAAAAAATTTTTTGAAAATCTGAAGAATTATTCTTTTCAAGAAATTGGAAATGAAATAGCAAAAAAATATATCGGGAATGAAATTCCGGAAAAAATTTTGCGAGATTTAATTTTTGACGCAATTAATTTTCCGGCACCTATCAAAGAGCTTAATAATAAATATTTTGTGCTTGAATTATTTCATGGCCCTACGCTTGCATTTAAAGATTTCGGTGCAAGATTTATGTCAAGAATAATGGGGCATTTTAATCGAAACGAGAATAAGGAACTAAATATTTTAGTTGCCACTTCGGGTGATACAGGTAGCGCTGTGGCAAATGGTTTTTATAATGTTGACGGAATTAATGTTTATATATTGTATCCAAAAAATAAGGTGAGTGAAATTCAGGAAAAGCAGTTAACTACTTTGGGAAGAAATATTACCGCTCTTGAAGTAGAAGGTACTTTTGATGATTGTCAAAAAATGGTTAAAGATGCTTTTCTCGATTCAGATTTAACTTCCAAAATGCGATTGACTTCCGCAAATTCAATTAACATAGCTCGTTTGTTGCCCCAAACATTTTATTATTTTGAAGCAATTAAGCAAGTTAGTGTGCACGATAAAAATATTGTTGTTTCCGTGCCATCGGGAAACTTGGGTAATTTAACTGCAGGATTACTTGCAAAAAAAATGGGTTTGAATATTAATAAATTTGTGAGTGCAACAAATTTAAATTCTGTCTTTACGGAATATTTACAAAGCGGTGTATTTAAACCCAGACAATCTGTAAAAACATTTTCAAATGCAATGGATGTGGGTAATCCAAGTAATTTGGAAAGGGTTAATTCTTTATATGATTTTTTGCTCTCACAAATAAGAGAAGATATTTTTTCATTAAGTTTTGATGATAATGATACAATTAAAGAAATTCAAAATATCTTTCAAAAGTATAATTATGTAATCGATCCGCATGGGGCGGTCGGATTCCTAGCTTTAAAACAATATTTGATGACTCAAGAAAATTCAATCGGTATTGTTTTTGAAACCGCACATCCGGCAAAGTTTAGAAATGTTGTTGAAAATTCAATCGGTAGTAATATTGAAATTCCAGAAAGATTATCGAAATGTATTGCAAAAGAAAAAAATGCTGTTCAAATAAAAAGTGATTTAAAATCATTGAAAGCAATTTTACTTGAGAACGGTTTCTGATGAACCGTTCTTATTTTATATTTTCCCATTTACAGTTTCACCTCATCTGTTTTTAATCGGCATTCGGATGTTAAAAGTTCTCTACTTATGTTATTTACAGCAGTGAATACGCTTATCCCAAATAAATCAAAATGCTTTTAACTCACTAATATTTGTAAGAAATAATTTTAATATTTCTAAGAAAAGTTTTATTTTAATAAATCGATGAAACTGAATATTTAAACGAATTATTGGGGGTTCTATGAAAAAAAGAATAACATTAATTTTTACGATTGTATTAAGTTTAATTTTAACCCAAGGTACTTTTTTAGCTCAGAATTTGGATAAAGGCGTATTTAAAAAGGGGTCAAATAAATTTATGCAAAAAGCCCGAAAAGAGCTGAAAGAATATTATAACAAACAAAAGCCGAAAAGGGATTGGAAAAGATTTAAAGTTGATTTTACAGGGAAAAAATTTCCTACAAATGCAGATGATTACAAAACATTCTGGCATACGGAACCATTATCCCAAGGAATGACAGGGACTTGCTGGAGTTGGTCAACCACTTCATTTTTTGAATCTGAATTGTACAGAGTTCACGGTAAAAAAATAAGAATTTCTCCAATCTACAATGCATATTGGGAATATGTAGAGAAAGTTAAAAGATATGTTTGCGAAAGAGGAAATTCCGAATTTGGCGAAGGTTCGGAAGCAAATGCAGTACCACGTATTTGGAAAAAATACGGTTGTGTGCCTTACTCGGTTTATGATGGTTTGAAAAACGGCATTCCTTATCATGATCACAGTAAAATGTTCAAGGAAATGAATAGTTTCTTAAAATCAATTAAAGAAAACAATTATTGGAACACAGATTTTGTTGTTGAAACAATAAAATCCATAATGAATAAATACATTGGTGCTCCACCGGCAAAATTTGAATACGAAGGTAAAGAATATACCCCGAAAACATTTTTCAAAAATGTTGTAAACCTGAATATGGATGATTACGTAGATGTTGTTTCATATTTGCAAAAACCATTTTGGCAACAAGTTGAATACATAGTACCCGATAACTGGTGGCACAATGCGGATTACTATAATGTTCCGCTAGATGATTTTATTGCTGCAATTAAAGGTGCAGTTGAAAAAGGATTTAGTTTGTGTATTGGTGGCGATGTTTCAGAACCGGGCTATGATTCCGAAACTGAAGTATCTATTATTCCGACTTTTGATATACCGAGAAAATATATAAATGATGATGCTCGTCAGTTCAGATTTAGCAACAGAACTACTACCGATGATCATGGTATTCATATTGTCGGCTTCAATAAGGTTGACGGTGATTATTGGTTCATGATTAAAGATTCCGGTTCGGGAGCACGTAACGGCAAGCATGTTGGCTATAGATTTTATCGCGAAGATTATGTTAAGCTTAAAATAATGGACTTTATGGTGCACAAAGATGCTATTCCTGAATTATTAAAAAAGATTAAAGCACATCAAAAATAAATTTAATTGCCGTCTTTTAGGACGGCAATTTTTTGTTTTCAATTCTTTTTTTAATTTTAGCTTGAAATAAATATTAAAGGAACTTTTTATGACAGCTCATACCACTGTTCTAAATTCTAATGAAAAAAAATATAAATCGGCACTTGTAGTTTTAACATCACTTTTCTTTATGTGGGGATTTATTACTTGTTTAAATGATATTTTAATTCCTCATTTAAAATCCGTTTTCGAATTAAATTATACTGAATCGATGTTAATTCAGTTAACATTTTTCGGGGCATATTTTATAATGTCAATACCTTCCGGATGGATAATAGGAAAGATTGGTTATCAAAAAGGAATTGTTGTTGGTTTAATTATGACCGGCCTTGGAGCGTTGATGTTTTATCCGGCGGCCGAAATTCATTTTTATCCTTTCTTTTTATTATCTTTTTTTATTTTAGCTTCGGGGATAACGGTTTTACAAGTAGCTGCAAACCCTTATGTTTCAGCACTCGGAGATCCGGAAACTGCTTCGGGAAGATTGAATTTAACACAAGCATTCAATTCACTGGGAACAACAATTGCACCTCTTTTGGGCGCCTTGCTTATTTTATCTGATTCAGCCAATGGTGCGGAATCCGTCAAACTTCCCTATATTGGCATTGCTGTTGCACTGTTTTTAATTGCATTATATTTTGCAAAAGTAAAGTTACCGAAATTATCTTTCGATAAAGTTAAAGTTACAAGTGGTTCTGCATGGAAGTATAAACATTTGGTTTTAGGTGCAATTGCCATATTTGTTTATGTTGGTGCTGAAGTGGCAATTGGCAGTGTGATGATTAACTATCTTGGTGAAAGTCACATTTTAGCTTTATCTGAATCCGAAGCGGCAAAGTTTGTTGCAGTTTATTGGGGTGGGGCAATGATAGGTAGATTTTTCGGTTCCATTATGCTTTCCGAATTAAAAGACTCAAGCAAAAATCTTTTCTATGCTTTGGCTATTATAATTTTTGCTTTCCTATTAGGGTGGTATCTAACAAAAGAAGTTCAATTGGGATTGGTATTTTTAGCCTTTGCAATTTTCAATTTTGCGGCATTTAAAATCGGAAAAAATAAGCCTACAAAAACCTTAAGTACTTTTGCAACAATTGCTGCAATATTAGTTTTAATTTCCATCTTTTCTGCCGGATATGTTTCGGTTTGGACAATAATTACAGTAGGATTATTTAATTCAATTATGTTCCCTACAATTTTTACATTGGCAATAGACGGTTTAGGTGAACATACAAGCCAAGGTTCAGGAATATTATGTGCTGCAATTGTTGGTGGTGCTATTATTCCGCAATTGGTGGGAATACTTGCCGATAATTTTGGATTACAATATTCACTTTTGCTTCCGGTAATTTGTTATTTTTATATTGTTTACTACGGTTTAAGCGGATACAAGAAAATTGGAGAAATAAATTGAATAAAACTGAAGTTGCTATTGGAATTGATATAGGCGGCACAAATACGGTTTTGGGCATGGTTAGTCGTAATGGAAAGATTCTTGAAAAAACTTCTATGCCCACAAATGCTGATAAACCTGCTGCCGAATTATTTGAAAGAATATATAATGAGATTAAAATATTAAATCTCGAAAAATATAAACTTAAAGGAATTGGAGTAGGTGCTCCAAATGCAAATTACTATTCAGGTTGTATTGAAACCCCACCAAATCTTAGCTGGGAAAATGTTAATGTTATAGATTTATTAAGCAAATATTTTGATATTCCTATTGCACTAACGAATGATGCAAATGCAGCTGCTTTGGGAGAAATGCTTTTTGGTGTTGCAAAGGGGATGAAAAATTTTATAGAGATTACCTTAGGAACCGGCTTGGGTAGTGGAATTGTAGTAAATGGTAAGTTGGTTTATGGACACGATGGATTTGCCGGTGAGTTAGGACACGTAATAGTTAAGGAAAACGGCAGAAAATGTGGCTGTGGCAGAAAAGGCTGTTTGGAAACATATGCATCTGCAACCGGTATAGTTACAACCGTTTTTGAATTATTGAAAAATAGTAATGATAGTGTGTTAAAAAATTATTCCTCTGAAAAATTGAATTCTAAAATAATATTTGAAGCAGCAAAAAATAATGATAAAATAGCATTGGAAGCTTTTGATTTTACTGCAAAAATTCTTGGTAAAGCTATTGCAAATGCAGTTGCTATTACAAGCCCCGAAGCAATCATACTTTTCGGAGGTTTGGCTAAAGCCGGCAACTTGCTTTTTCCGTTTGTTAAAAAATACATGGAAGAAAATATTTTGAATATATTTAAAAATAAAGTTAAAATATTACCTTCGGGGTTGGAAGAAAGTGATGCGGCAATATTAGGCTCGGCAGCATTAATTTGGGAAGAAATTTCCAAATAAAATATTAACAAGCGAATTATTAAATTAACATACTTAAGAATTTAAATAATAGTCGAGGAATATGCCTCGACTATTATTAATCTTCATCAACAATAAAATCATAATTATCAATCATTTGTTTGCGTGCAAAGAAAAATGCTATTTCATTCTGAGCATTTTCCGGAGAATCGGAACCGTGAATAATATTATGAGTTATATCCTCGGCAAAACGAGCGCGAATAGTACCCGCCATAGCATTATTGGGATCAGTACTGCCAATTAATTTTCGAAAATCTTCAACCGCATTTTCTTTTTGCAAAGCTATGGGAATGCAAGGCCCTGAAGTCATATATTCTAATAATTCCTCAAAAAAAGGTTTGTCTTTATGAATTTTATAAAAACCGGTAGCTGTTTCGCGCGAAAGTTTTAACATTCTCATTGCAATAATTTTAAAACCAGCTTCATTAATTTGAGTAATAATTTTTCCTGTGAGTTTTCTTGCAATAGCATCTGGCTTCAATATGGCCAAAGTAAGCTTATTCATTTTTGCTCCAAAAGATTAAAAAAATAAAAAGTCCCAAAAATTTGGGACTAAAAAATTATTTATTCAAAGCCTTAAACATAGTAATACCAATATCTGCAGGACTTTCAACAACATGAATACCCGCTCTTTTCATCGCTTTCATTTTTTCCTTGGCAGTGCCTTTACCACCGGAAATTATTGCTCCGGCATGTCCCATTCTTCTTCCGGGAGGAGCGGTTTGACCGGCAATAAATCCAACTACGGGTTTGGTAACATTCTTTTTAATATATGCTGCAGCCTCTTCTTCTGCAGATCCGCCAATTTCACCAATCATAACAATACCCTCGGTTTGAGGATCTTCATTAAACAATTTAATTATGTCTTTAAATTGAGAGCCGATAATCGGATCGCCACCAATTCCAACACAGGTTGACTGGCCTAACTTTAAATCCGTTAATTGTTTTACAGCTTCGTAAGTTAAAGTTCCGCTTCGTGAAACAACACCTATTTTTCCTTTTTTATGAATAAATCCGGGCATAATTCCCATTTTAGCTTTCCCGGGCGATATAATTCCCGGACAATTCGGGCCTATTAATCTGATATCTTTTTCTTTGATTACATTAAAAACATTAACCATATCTTTGGTGGGAATGCCTTCGGTAATGCAAATAACCAGCTTAATACCGGCATCGGCAGCTTCAAGAATAGCATCGGCGGCAAACGGAGGGGGAACAAATATAATTGATGCAGTGGCTTTAGTTTCTTTTACGGCATCTGCAACAGTATTAAAAATAGGAATGGTTTTTTCAAACTTTTGTCCTCCTTTGCCCGGAGTTACTCCAGCAACAACGTTTGTTCCGTATTCTAGCATTTGCATAGTGTGGAATGAGCCTTCGCTTCCTGTAATTCCCTGAACAACTATTTTTGTTCTTTTGTCGAGTAAAATACTCATAATCTACCTTTCATTATTAGTTTCTGTCAATATTTTCAAAATAAGAAAATTATTATTTAGATTCTGTATAAAATATTAAATATTAAAATATTTTTTCAATTTATTTGGAAATATCGGATTGAATAATTAATATTATAGTGTACATTTGAACACTTACGATAAAAATATGAGTATAATATTTCATTTGGATTTAGATGCGTTTTTTGTTTCCGTTGAAGAAATAATTGATCCATCAATTAAAGGATTGCCTGTAATTGTAGGAGCTGACCCTGATAGCGGTAGGGGAGTAATTTCCACATGCTCATATGCGGCAAGAAAATTCGGCTTGCATTCGGGTATGCCTATTGCCGAAGCTTTTAGGAAATGTCCGAACGGTATTTATTTGCGTGGACATATGAAGGCTTATTCTTTTTACTCTAAACAAGTTAAAAACTTATTGTCCGATTATGCTCCTGAGATTGAACAAGCTTCTATTGATGAATTTTATATGGATTTTACCGGAACGGAAAAAATATACGGGAATCATTATGATTTCGCTAAATTTTTGCAAAAAGAAATATTTGATAAAATAAAATTGCCTTCTTCAATTGGAATTGCCACAAATAAAACAATTGCTAAAATAGCTTCGGATTATCGCAAGCCAATGGGAATTACCGAAGTGAAATCCGGAAAAGAAAAAGATTTTTTGCTTCCACTAAAAATTTCGGCTATTCCGGGTGTTGGAAAAGTATTTACAAGAAATTTGCATAAACTTGGAATCTATTATGTGAAAGATGTTTTTGCTTACAGTGAAAGATATTTGGAATCTGTTTTTGGAAAATCAGGAAAGTTTCTTTGGAAAAAGGCAAACGGATTTGGAAAATCGAGATTAAACCATTTTTATAATCAAAAAAGTATTTCAAAGGAAAGAACATTTAAAGAGGATATTTACACAAAGAAATATCTGGAAAAAACTTTATTTAAATTAACCGAACAAGTATCACAGGAATTAAGAAACAAAAATAAAATAGCCGCAACGATATCAATAAAATTACGATATTCCGATTTTCAAACATTCACACGCTCAAAAACAGTTAATCCAACCAATGATGATAAAATCATATTTGATATTGCCAGCGAACTTTTAAATAAAATGAACAAACGGCGAGCTGGAATTCGGTTAATTGGTGTGGCGCTTTCTAATTTTAAAGATTCAACCGATCAGCTTAATTTGTTTGATAATCAAAAAATAATTCGCGCAAATATGTTTTCTGCAGTAAATTCAATCAGAAATAAATTCGGGTTTACTTCTATTAATGTAGGGATAAAATAGAAAAAAAATTATATTTGAATCTTAAAATTATTAAGTGTTTATGAATAGATATATTGATAGAAATATAATCCTACTATTCTTTGTTTCATTGGTTTGGGGCAGTACGTTCGTTTTTGTAAAACAAACGGTGGTTAATGTAAACGAATATTTAATAGTGTGTTTACGTACTTCTTTAGCGGCTTTTGTGATGTTGTTGTATCTTGGAATTAAACATAGGTATTACTTTAAAGAATTTAAATCAATAAAAAGGGGAATGATATTAGGAATATTTTTAGGTATTGTCTATTCTTCTCAAGTTATCGGTTTAAAATATACTTCTACCGGCCATAGTGCTTTTATAACAGGTATTGCAGTTGTTTTAGTGCCTGTAATTATGTTTTTATTTTATAAACATAAATTTGCATATAAAGAATGGGGAGCTATTTTTACTGTTTTTATTGGATTGTTTTTTCTAACATACGATCCTAATACCGAAATTAATATTGGAGATTTAATAACTTTAATTACTGCGTTTACTGCTGCCATACATATTATCTTGGCAGGGAATTTTGTAAAACAATATAATGTTCTTGTTTTAATAACCTTTCAGTTTGTGGGAGCTTCTCTAATAACATTTATTGCTTTTATTTTTAAGGGAGAGTATTCAGTAGTAATGAATACTGCTGATATTTTATCGATTTTATATTTAGGATTCATTGGCACTTTATTTTGCTATTTTGCTTCCGTATGGGCTCAAAAAAAAGTTTCAACAATTACTGTAGTTTTAATGTTTTCCTTAGAACCGATATTTGCCGCTGTGTTCGGTTTTTTTATATTAAATGAAATTTTGAATGCTAAAGAATTATTCGGTGCAGCGTTAATTTTTACCGGTATTATTTTTTATCAATATGCAAAAAAAAATAGGATAAAAATTGATTAATCTTTTATTCTCCGTATTATCTTCTACTATAATTGCTTTAATTTTGAAATATAATTCAAGTAGCAAAGGCGAGCCAATTGTATTACTAATGGGCAATTATTTCATAGCTTCTATCATTGGGGTGTTTCTCATCTTTATCGAAGGTGAAATTATTTTAAACTTAAAGCTAATTCTGTTTGGAATTTTGATGGGGGGTATTTTTGTATCTTCATTTTTCATTTTTTCAAAAGCAATTGAATGTTCCGGAACCGCATTAGCTACTGTTAGCTCAAGAATATCAGTTGTAATTCCAATTTCCTTTTCAATTATCTTTTTTTCTGAAATTCCAACTATATTTCAGTTATCGGGAATATTGCTTCTAATCCCGATTTTAATATTTTTTTATTTTTCAATTAAAAGTTCAACTACGGAATTACGTAAAAATAGTTTTGGAATTTTACTTTTACTTTTGGTAGGAATAGGGATTGGCGATTTTGGAATGAAAATATTTAATCACTTTTTTGAAGCGGTTGCCAAACCTACATTTCTTTTTTCAATATTTTTTTCAGCATTAATAGTTACACTTGTTTTCATCGTTATCAAAAAAATTAGAATTAAACGGAATGATTTTTTATTAGGGAATGCATTGGGAATACCAAATATTTTAAGTTCTTTTTTTTTACTTGCTGCCCTGGAAGATTTACCCTCAATTATTGTTTATCCATTAATAAATATAGGGGTAATTGTATTTACAGCGATATTAGCTTTCATAATTTGGAAAGAAAAAATTAATAAGTACGGATTAACGGCAATTTTTTTAAGTGTTATTTTGATTTGGCTTTTGAGAAAATAATTATTTTACACAAGGCAACATAAAGGAGAATTTTGACCCGTAATTTTTTTCGCTTTTAACAATTATCTTTCCTTGAGAAATTTCAATCAAATCTTTACACAAAGGTAAACCCAATCCGTTACCTTTTTCGGAAGCAGTGCCTAAAGTTGTAGAGCTTACATCAATTCTAAATAG
>Ga0256846_1000677_pt1 | contig 12854 bp, 11 predicted proteins | sample TevniametaG_FD_189098 | JGI IMG/M metagenome (GOLD analysis project Ga0256846, IMG submission 189098) | Tube worm associated microbial communities from hydrothermal vent at the East Pacific Rise, Pacific Ocean - Tevnia | ecosystem: Host-associated > Annelida > Integument > Unclassified ...
CTACAAGGATTTCAACATGAGCGGCAAAGGCGTGGGCGTGGGCCAGCTTGAGCTTGTGGATCTTTCCATTGTTGACGGAATCAAGGCTGATCTTGCAAAGGATATTCAGGCTCTCAAGGAAGAAAAAGGCCATCACAGTGTATTTCTCATGCTGACAGACATCATGAAAGAAGGTACAGAACTTCTGATTGCTTCTGATGACGAATCTGTTGTTGAAAAAGCTTTTGGTGTGACTCCGGCAGACGGAAAAGCATGGCTGCCCGGTATCATGAGCCGTAAAAAACAGATTGTTCCTGATCTTGAAAAAGTATTTGGATAATCACAGAACTTTAAAGAGCCCTGGTTGTTTTTCACAGGGCTCTTTTTTACACTTTTTCAAGAGAACCAAACACAGATTTCAGCTTCTCGGACAGGGTGGCAACATCAAAAGGCTTGCGGATATAGTCATTGCAGCCTTGCCCCAGCATTTTTCTTATATCTTCCTCACGGCTGTATCCTGAGGATACAAGCACTTTCATTTCAGGATCAATCTGCCTTATCTGCTCAAAAATCTCCCTGCCCGCCATCTTGGGCATGACCATATCAAGAATAACCAGATCAATCTTGTCTTTTTCAGAAGCAACAATGCCAAGCGCCTCTTTTCCGCTCAAAGCTGTCTTGACCTCATAGCCGAGGGTTTTAAGCATCTCGGAACAGACTTCTATGACACCTTTTTCATCATCAACAAGCAGAACCGTTCCCCTGCCGTTGAAAATCTTTTTCTTTTCTTCAGGCTCCCTGCCCGTTTCCGACCCTGATGGAACAGCAGGAAGGAAAAACATGAAAGAGCTGCCATGGCCCTGTTTGCTTTTTACCTTAAAAAATCCCTTGTGGCTTTTTATGATCCCGTAGGCAGTGGCAAGGCCAAGCCCTGTTCCCTGACCCCTTGTCTTTGTGGTGAAAAACGGATCAAAAACACGGTTTATTATATCCTTGCTGATTCCGACACCTGTGTCAGACACGGTTATTTTCACATAGGCACCAGCCTTTTCCGGGCCGAATTCATCCAGAATAACATTTTCAGAGCCTATTGTTATCTTGCCGCCGTCCGGCATGGCCTGCCATGCATTGACAAAAAGATTAAGCAGAACCTGCTTGATCTGCCCCTCATCCACCCTTGTTGTCCACAGATCCTTTTCAAGGTATTGCTCTATTGAAATATCCTTTTTGGTTCTGCCAAACATCTTGGCCGACATCTTGAGAAGATAGTTCAGATTCAGCAAAGCTGTTTCCTGACAGGTCTTCTGCACAAATCCAAGGAGCTGCTTGGCCATTTCCGCACCACTGAACACATATTCATCAATACTGGCCAGGCGTTTGTATTCAGGGCTGTCCTTTTTAAAACCTGCCTTGACAAGGGATGCATATCCCTGGATACCCATGAGGATATTGTTAAAATCATGGGCTATACCGCCTGCAAGGGTGCCTATGGCCTCCATTTTCTGGGCCTGACGCAATTGTTCCTCAAGGTTGATGCGCTCTGTAACATCCCTTGCCACTGCATATACCCCGTTAAATTCATCTTTGTTGTCACCTGCCGGCAGGTGCATTGGAGCGGCCTTGAGCTCCATAAAGGCAAAGGAACCATAGGGATCTCCGGCAGAAGTTTTTTTACATGCCTTTTTAAATCTGAGATGCATGTCCTGACCATCATTGATTCTGCGTAAGCTTCTGTCAAATGCCATCAGACCGGCAGCCTGATTCAGATCATCTTCATGCACAATTTTATCAAACCTGGTTCCGATCAGCTCCTTTTCGGAAAAGCCCAGCACCTTTTTAAACTGATGATTCACAAAGACAAACCTTCCCTGTTCGTCAAGCGTGAAAATCAGATCAGGAGAATTGTTCACCATATACTCAAACCGGCGCTCAGAGGCTTCAAGCCTTGCACATACAGCCTGGTTTTCAGAAATAAGCTTTTTCTGGGCAAGTGCATTTTTTACAGTTTTAATGAGATCTGCATATTCAAAGGGTTTTTTAAGATAATCCCAGGCTCCCAGCTTCAAAGCCCGTATTGCAGATTCAACTGATGCATAACCTGTGATGATGATGATACCAATATACTTGTCAATGGCAAAAAAATGTTCCATGGCATCATAACCGCTGATGCCGGGCATATTGACATCCATCAGCACAAGATCAAATCTCTGACGCCTGAAAAGCTCAATTGCAGATTCAGCGTCATAGGCTCCTGAAGTTGAAAACCCTTCCCTTTCAAGGCACAGCCGGATGTTTTCCACTATCCGCTTTTCATCATCAACAACGAGTAAATGTTCAGGTCTCATATGGTGTCCTGAGCGCTTTTATGATTTTTTTCATAGCAGAGCAGACCGCATTGCAGACAGCGGCCAGCTTCGTCCTCTGCCTGTTCAATAGTGAAGCCGCTTGAAAAATCATCTCCTGGCTTTTTCACAGGATGCGGTGATTTCATTATGTTTCTTGCACTTGAAGAAACATCATCAATTGCAAAGACATCCTGTATCAGAGAATTATCCGTGATCAGTTTTGAAGACTCCGGAAACTCAATATCATACATTATATAATGTATTGCAGCAGCAGCTTTTCTGCCACCATTGATTGCAGACACAACAGAAGGATACTCGCTTGTCGGATCCTGGTCAGAGAGCAGGCCAAGCTCCCTGTTTGAATCAGGCTTTTTCTGAAGCTCGCGTCCTTCCCATATCACAGGGCCTGCGGAATGAGGTTCCTGATTTTCATTGTCATCATCACCTGCATGAACAGGCACAAATACAAGTTCAGGGAACCTGCCTGACCCGATAAAAAGGGTATCAGCTTCAATAATATGTTTATCTCCTGTATCAAGGCTGGTATATTCAAGATTGACAAGTTTTTCATTCTCTCCCGCAACTCTTGTGATTCCAGCCCTGTAAATGATTTTTGCTCCATTTTGCATGATCTTTTCAATCGTATTATTGTCAGGGAAAGATTCAGCAGAAGATCTGCGTAATATAATGGTGATGTTTTCAGCCCCTTTATCCTTTAATATATCAACTGCATTGGCCAGCATCTTACCTGAGCCTGCAATCACAGCATTCTTTCCGACCGGAATCCTGATGCTTGCATTGGTGATGCTTCTTAAAAGGTCAATCAGAAGGAAAGCTCCTGGAAAAACATTGTCTGCCGTATCAACATCACCCCTTGCAAGCCTTGAATCCCATCCGCCTGTTGCAGTGAACACAGCGTCAAAGCCCTGTGCCAGCAGACTGTCAATGGTAAAATCCCTTCCTGCCCTTGCTTGGGTGTGAATCTCAACCCCCATCTGCCTTACACCCTCAATATCCCAGTCCAGGATCTCCATGGGAAGCCTTCTGCGGTCAATGGCCCTGCGAAGCACTCCTCCCAAAGACTGTGTGGCCTCAAACACGCTTGCTTCATGACCGAGCCTTGCTGAAAAGAAAGCTGCTGACAGCCCTTCGACCCCGCCTCCTATAACGGCCACCTTTTTACCGGTCAAAGGAGCCTTGTATGGAAGGCTGCGGTCGTCTCTGTTCATCTCGTAATCACATACAAAACGTTTCAGGTGATTTATGGCAACGGATTCATCAGTTAAAAGTCTTCTGCACCTGGTTTCACACGGAGCAGGGCAGATGCGTGAGATAACCGTTGGGAAAGGGTTTCTCTCCTTGATGACCTGAACAGAGCCCCTGTAATCTCCCTGTTTTATCAAAAGTATATATTTCTTGATATCAATACCTGTGGGACAGGCCCTCTGACAGGGAGTAACGCAGTCCTCAACAGTATATTCCCTTATAATCCTGCGCGTTACAGATGTAAGTCTTATAATATGTTTGGGGCATGCTCTTTCACAGGCACCACAGCCTGTACATTTTTCCTGATCAACCTCAGGAAGACCGCTGCTGCCGATGGACAATGCACCGAACATACATGCCTTGACACATGTTCCAAGGCCAAGACAGCCTATGCGGCAGGTCTTCATTCCTCCAAAGAGCATGACAGCTGCACGACAGTCTGTAATACCCATGTACTCATAATCAAGATCAGCATCAGCATTGCCGTAACCGCATCCAGGGCCTGCAAACTCAGGTTCAGTATCCAAAACAGACACCCCCATGATGCCTGCAATGGCAGAAGCCACTTCTTCACCTGCTGCAACACAGGAATTGACACCTGACTCACCTTTTACAATTGCCTCTGCATTGGCATTGCATCCGGGATATCCACATCCGCCGCAGTTAGCTCCGGGCAGAACCTCGCCTATGGCAACCACCTTTGGATCCTCATACACATAAAATGCCTTTGAAGCAATTGCAAGTACCGCACCCATGGCAATACCAAGCCCACCCATTATGAGAATAGATTGAAGCATGAACCCTGTCCTTATGAGTCTTATTATTATTTTGTTTCAGGTCAGCAACAAAGACCCATTACTGTATAAACACCTGGAAAATGAAAAGTCAATGATATCAATAAAATTTATTTTTTCTGCACATTGACAATATTATGGTGACAGTGTACTAAAATATTCATTGTCAGGACAAATCAGTGAAATACTTATGGAATCAAACCGGGGAAACCGCCATGGAATCTACTAATATCATAACCATCAACGGAAATGAACTCAATTTTGAGTCCGGAGAAACCATTCTTGAAGCAGCATGCCGCCATGAAATAGATATTCCCACCCTGTGCCACCTCAAGGGCACTGCCCCGACAGGATCATGCATGATATGTCTGGTTGAAATCAAAGGCAGGCCTGAACTTGCTGAATCATGCAGCACAAAAGCGGAACCCGGCATGGTTGTTTTTACAGAATCTTCAAGGGTTATCAAGGCCCGCCGTGAAAATATAGCCAAACTGCTTGCATCCGGCAATCACAACTGCGCCATCAGAGATTTTGATCCCATGGAATGGGCGGATTTTCAGCTCAATGTCCTGAAAAATGACGGCAAGGAAGATCTTTGCCCTGCCTGGGGAAATTGCGAGCTCCAGGATCTTGCCTACAGGTATCAGGTCACAACCCGCGGCATACCGCTAAATGAGTGCCCACATGAAACTGAACGTGCCAATCCCTTCATAATCAGGGATTTTTCACGCTGCATCCTGTGCGGGCGCTGTGTAAAAGCCTGCCGTGAAATCCAGGTGAACAATGCCATTGAATTCGGATACAGCAAAGATAACAAACCCAAGATCACGGCAAAAAACGATCTGCCCCTGAAAGATTCAGACTGTGTTTTCTGCGGTGAATGCCTGCAGGCATGCCCTGTGGGAGCGCTCATACCTGACAAACCCTTCAGGGATGAAAGATTCAAAGACACGAAAAAAGTAAGAACAACCTGTTCCTTCTGCGGGGTTGGGTGTCAGATCAATATTTTTGTCCAGGACAATAAAATAGTCAAAATCGAAGGGGCTGATACTGATCTTCCCCCCAATCTTGCGCGCCTGTGTGTAAAGGGCAGGTTTGGATATGAATTTGTTGCCTCTGATGAACGCCTGACAAAACCGCTTATAAAAAAAGACGGCAGACAGGTTGAAGCTTCCTGGGATGAGGCCCTTGAGCTTGTGGCAGAAAAATTTGGCGCAATAAAAAACGAATACGGCCCTGACAGCATGGCTGTGCTTACATCTGCCAGAATTACCAATGAGGACAATTATATTGCCCAGAAATTCACCAGAGCAGTTTTAAAGACAAACAACATTGACCATTGTGCCCGGCTGTGACACAGCTCAACCGTAGCCGGTCTGGCTGCAGCATTTGGAAGCGGTGCAATGACAAACTCAATTGAAGACATTGAGGATTCCGACCTGATTCTTGTGACCGGGTCAAATACAACTGAAAACCATCCCGTAATATCAACCTTTGTCAAGCGTGCAGCCCTGAACGGCAAAAAGCTTTACGTTGTTGACCCGCGCAGGATCAGGCTTGCCAGCCATGCAGACAAATGGCTGCGGCCTGCACCGGGAACCGATATCGCCTGGATCAACGGTCTTATGCATGTCATTATCAAAGAAGGCCTGCATGATATAAATTTTATTGAACAGCGCACGGAAAACTTCAAAGAGCTTGAAAAAACCGTTGAAAAATACACACCAGATTATGTTCAGGCCATAACAGGCATCAGTTCAGAAGATCTTGTCAGCCTGGCACGTGAATTTGCAAAGGCAAAGGTTGCCTCCATTCTGTACTGCATGGGCATAACCCAGCACACATGCGGGACTGACAATGTAAAATCCCTTGCCAACCTGTCCATGCTCTGCGGCCATCTTGGAAAACCAGGAGGCGGGGTCAACCCCCTGCGTGGCCAGAACAATGTTCAGGGAGCCTGTGACATGGGCGGACTGCCAAATGTATTTACAGCATATCAGGCTGTTTCCAGTGATGAGGCAAGGCAGAAATATGAAAAGGCATGGAACACCAGTGCCATACCTGCAAAACCCGGGCTTGCTGTCACGGAAATGATACAGAAGGCATATGAAGGCCAGCTGAAATCATTGTTTGTTATCGGAGAAAATCCCCTTGTGTCTGACCCTGACCTGAACCATGCCAGAAAAGGTTTCAAAAACCTGGATTTTCTGGTTGTCCAGGATATTTTCCATACAGAAACCACAAAACTTGCAGATGTTGTGCTGCCTGCTGTCTGCTTTGCAGAAAAGGACGGGACATTCACCAATACAGAGCGACGGGTTCAGAGGGTCAGAAAAGCTGTTGAACCGCCTGGAGAAGCAAGACAGGACTGGCAGATAATCTGTGAGATAGCAGAACGCATGGGATATGAAATGAATTATGAAAACAGCGAAGCAATATTCAAAGAGATTGCCGCTGTTACCCCCTCCTATGCCGGTATTACATGGGAACGAATTGAAAACATGGGGATCTGCTGGCCCTGCCCTTCACAGGACCACCCTGGCACACCCATTTTACACACCAAGCAGTTTACAAGGGGAAAAGGACTTTTCCATGCAATTGACCACAGGCCTCCTGCTGAACTGCCTGATGAGGAATATCCATATATTCTTACAACAGGAAGGGTATTATACCACTATCACACAGGCACCATGACAATGAAGACAAAGGGACTTAACACCCTGTCTCCTGAATGTTTTGTTGAAATTTCAGCGGCAGATGCAGGAAATTTAGGCCTTGACACAGGATCAAAGGTTGTTGTGGCATCAAGACGCGGCAGAATCAATGCAAAGCTGAAGGTTTCCTCAAAAGCCGTTGCAGGAACAATTTTCATTCCATTCCATTTTGCCTCTGCTGCTGCCAACGAACTTACAAACGCCAAACTGGATCCCACTGCCAAAATACCTGAGTACAAGGTATGTGCAATAAAAATAGAACCGGTTCTGTCATGAACCAAAGAGTTTCAGCTTTGCCTGTACCTGTGTGAAATCTTCCGGAGGTTCTGCTTTAAAGAGCATTTTACGCCCTGAATATGGATGGCGGAAACCAAGCTGCCATGAATGAAGCATCTGCCGCGGGGCCACGCTCCGGTTTCTGCGGTTTTTTCTGTACTGATAGACAGAATCCCCTATCAGGGGATGATCTATTGCATAAAAATGCACCCTGATCTGATGGGTCCTGCCTGTTTTAAGAAGGATCTCAACAAGGCTTGCATTTTCAAGATACTTCTTAACCTTCCATAATGTCCTTGCATACCTGCCTGTTTTATGGTTCACAGCCATTATCTTTCTTTTGACAGGATGCCTGCCGATGGGCATTTCAATTTCACCTTCGCAGGAGGAAAGCCTGCCTGATACAATGGCAAGATACTTTTTTTTTACCCGCCTGTATTTAAATTCCCTTTGCAGAAATTCAAGTGCCTGTGAAGTTTTTGCAGCAACGATAAGACCGCTTGTGTCCTTGTCCAGCCTGTGAACAATTCCTGAACGGAAAGAATCATTACACGTGGCAGCAATTGAGGGACAACGGGATAAAAGTGCATTGACAAGTGTGTCGGAAGTATTTCCCGGGCCCGGATGCACAACCATGCCTGCCCTTTTATTGATAACTATTATATATTCATCCTCAAAAACAATATCCAGATCAATTTTCTGGGCAGAAACACAGGCGCATGATTTTTCTTCCGGTATATTTCCTGTGACAAGGTCTCCTGACTTTACCCTGTAACCTGGTTTCCTGTACCGGTTATTCACAGAAAGGCAGCGGGTCTGGATAAATCCTGCTGCCCGGCTCCGGGACAGGGCCGGGACAAATTTGCATATAACCAGGTCAAATCTTTCGCCTTTAAGGGCATCAGAAATTTTAATATTTATCTGCATAATAAAAAACCGGCGAAATGATTCAGGCCAAAAGGCCCGGCCCGCCGGCTTTAGAAATGGTTAGTCTGGTATGATAAGACAAATCAGTTAAAAAGGCTTTCTATTTCCTTCATCATGGATTTTTCATCTATATCCTTTGCAGTGGACAGCTCCTGAACCAATAAATTCTGAGCTGTATCAAGCAGCTTGCGTTCACCAAAAGAAAGATCTTTTTCAAGCTTTAACTGAAAAAGATCTCTGAAAACTTCTGCAACATCATATATTGACCCGGTTTTTATTTTATCCATATATTCCCGGTATCTTCGGTTCCAGGTCTGATTATCAGCACCCTGTGCCTTTTCCTGCATGACCTTGTAAACTTCAGGCACCTCGGTTTCAGGAATGACTTCCCTTAATCCCACAGATTCCACATTGGAAGTAGGAATCATGATCACCATACCGTTTTCCACGATTTTCATCATGTAAAAATTCATGGTATCCCCATTGATTTCCTTGCTTTCAATGGATTCAATGCATCCGACACCATGTGCAGGATAAACCGCCAGATCTCCCTTGGAAAACTCTTTTTTGCCGGATCTTACCTTCTGCTGTGTTTTCTTTTTTTTGGAATTTCCACCCATCAGATTGCCCACCTTTATTTTATCAAACAATTAGCCCATTCTCAGGCAGGAAACCATAGTTTAACAACATTGTCAATAAAATTATCTGCCATTGTAAAAATTCATGGCAGATGAGACCCCTTTTTCAAGGATCATGATACAGGCATCTGCGGCTGTTTCAATGCATTGGTCCACAATTACAGCCTCTTCTGAAGAAAAATTTCCAAGAACATGTTTTGTAACATTTCCGGCACTGCCCCGCGGATGGCCGACTCCCATCCTGATCCTGGTAAAATCCCTGCTGCCCAGCATATCTATTATTGAACGCACTCCATTATGCCCGCCATGGCCCCGGTTCCTGGCAATTCTAATTCTGCCGGTTTCAAGATCCATATCATCATGGACAACAATTATATCAGGCACAGCAATCTTATAATATGAAATAAACTGAGATACGGCATTTCCGCTTCTGTTCATATATGTCATGGGCTTTAAAAGAAAAACATTATTTCCTTTTATTTTTGCTTTTGCATATCTTGAACTGAACCGGGAACGGTCAATGGAGAGATTAAAGGATGATGCAACTTCATCAACAACGGAAAAACCAATATTATGGCGGGTGCGGGCATAATCCTTTCCCGGATTGCCCAGACCCGCTATAAGCTTGAATCCTGAACCGCTCATGTGATCAGGATATTATTCTTCTGAAGGAACAGCTGCTTCAGCAACTTCTTCTTCCAGTTCTTCCTCTTCTTCTTCTGCTGTCTCATCAACAGTGGTCGGAGCAATTACAGTTACAACGGTGAAATTGACTTCATGGGGAATTACAACATCTTCCCCCAGGTCAATATCCTCAACATGAACAGCATCGCCCACACCAAGATCAGTAATGTCAATGGTTATTGCAGAAGGTTTGTCAGTCGGCTTGCACTGGACATCAAGATCATGACGGATGATCTGCAGAAGTCCGCCTTCCTTGACACCCTTGCTTTCGCCCGTGGTTTCAACAGGCACTGTCACTGTAACCTTTTCATCCATATCAATTTCATGCAGGTCAACATGCAGGTATTTAAGGCCGAATGTATCCATCTGCACATCCTTGAGCATGACAATTTTTTCCTTTTGCCCGTCTTTGTCATCAATTGTAAGATTGAAAAACAGCCCCATTGTACCATGCTTGCGGATCACACGATCAAATTCAGCAGTATCAAGGGCAATCATGCAGGGTTCAGCTTTTGCACCATAGGTAATGGCAGGAATAAAATTGTTTTGTCTCAGTCTTCTGGCAGCACCTTTGCCGCTTTTTTCTCTTGATTTTGCCGATAATTTAATTAATTCCAAAATTCTTTCCTCCGTATCTGCATGTATTTCATGCAGAAGACTAATTTATCAATAGTTATACAAACAAAGAGTTGACAGAATCCCCCCGGTAGCTTCGCATGATTGCTTCCCCCACCAGCCTTGATATGGAAAGGGTTTCAATTTTATCACATTGCAATGCTTTTTCAGACAAAGGAATGGTATCCGTTGCAACAAGGGAGCTTAGGGAAGATTCATTGATCCGGTCAATTGCAGGGCCTGACAATACAGGATGAGTGCAGTAGGCGTGAACAGCACTGGCTCCTTTTTCCATTATAACACCTGCCGCTTCTGTCAAAGTTCCGGCAGTATCTACCATATCATCTATGACAATGGCTGTCTTGTTCTTCACATCTCCGATAATGGCCATGGCCTTTGCCTGGTTCGGAGCGCTCCTGCGCTTGTCAACTATGGCAAGGTCTGCATTGAGTCTTTTGGCATAGGCTCTTGCCCTTTCAACACCTCCGGCATCAGGTGAAACCACAACCAGGTGTTCAGGATGCCTTGATTTTATGTCATCAATTATAACAGGAGCAGCATACAGGTTATCCACAGGACAATTGAAAAAGCCCTGAATCTGGCCTGCATGCAGATCCATAGTAATCACCCTGCCAACCCCTGTCTGCTCCAGAAGGTCTGCAACAAGCTTGGCACTGATGGGAACCCTGGGAGATACTTTCTTGTCCTGGCGAGCATATCCGAAATACGGAATCACAGCGGTTATTCTGCTGGCAGAAGAGCGTTTGAAAGCATCAATCAAAAGCAATAATTCAACAAGATGGTCATTAACAGGGTTGCATGTTGACTGAATTACAAAAATTTCCTGTTTACGGACATTTTCATGGATCTCAACCTGGATTTCCCCATCACTGAAGCGGTTAACCTTCAGCCTGCCCAATGGTTTTGCAAGATATTCCGAAATTCTGTCTGCAAGCACAGGATTGGAATTTCCTGCAAAAATCGATAAGCCGTTCATATCAGATCTCTTTTTTAAATATTATACACATAAAATTATAAATTAATGGCTGGGGCGAGAGGATTCGAACCTCTGAATGCAGGGATCAAAACCCTGTGTCTTACCGCTTGACGACGCCCCACTACCTCACTTTTCCTCATTCACTCCTGTTCAAATGAGGAAAGAAACACATTTTTCCCTGTACCTTCCCATTTTTCTGCAAGTTTTTCAAATCCCCTTACAGCATTGGAACGGTCAGCAAAAAGAGCAAACAGAGAGGCTCCGCTTCCGGTCATAAATACTTTACGGCCAAGCGCTCTTTCCATTTGTTCCTTTGTCTGTCCTATCTCAGGATACAGGCTGCACGCAGATTCTTCAAGATCATTGTGCGCAAGGTTTTTCACGTCTGTTTCCTGCTCCCGCAGCAGCACATTTAAACCAGTATTCTTATAATATTTAGGGGTTAATGTCAATCTATAATCCATATTTTTATATACATCAGCAGTGCAGGCAGATATGCCGGGATCACACAGAACAAGGAAATATGGTTTGAGACAGGGTATTTTTTCAAGTTTTTCCCCCACTCCGGTTGCAATGGCAGGAGAGCCAAAAAGAAAAAACGGGACATCAGCTCCCAGTTTCAGGCCAAGTCTCATCAGGTCCTGATCTGAAAAAGGATAATTGAACTTCCGGTTAAGACATGCAAGCACACAGGCTGCATTGCTGCTGCCTCCGCCAAGCCCGCCACCGGGCGGGATTCTTTTTACAATGGTGACTGCAATGCCGTTTCCCCTGTCCGGATTTATATCTGGTTCAGGCAGTGAAGTGTAAAACAGGTCAGCAGCCTTATATGCAAGGTTTGATTCGTCTTCAGGCACATCAGGATGGTCGCAGGAAATTGATATGCCATTTCTGCCGTGTTCGACAATAATATCATCACACAGGCTGATCCGGGTCATGAGTGAGTAAAGGTTGTGAAACCCGTCCTCACGTTTTGAGGTAACATACAGGAAAACATTGATTTTTGCGTGGGACAGGATCTTTTCTTTCAACCTTTTGCCTCTACAAATGCAAGCCTGATCTCAGTAAGCAGGGCTGTAAGAAGATTTTTCTCTTCATCGGTCAGATTACCGCGCGTTTTTTCTTCCAGCATGGCAATCATGTCAATGGTATGTTTTGCAAGGACAAGATCCACATTTTTCTGTCCGGTTGACGGATCCTCAACTTTTCCCAGCTGAACAAGACCCGATGAATACAAAGACATGATAAAACCTGAAAAATCAATCCTGGGCAGGGCATCTTTTGCACCGGAGGCGACACCGGAATCATCTTTCATTACAAAACCGTTTCCTTCAGCCATATGCTTTCTCCTTTATCAGAATCCATTGCACATCAAACATGTTTTTTGTTATGGATGCAATGTAATTCTCAAACCTGAAATTTTCAACCTGATATTTTTCATTCCTGTATAAAACTGTTAAATTGTTTTCATCTGCCACCTGCATTATTCTGGCATGGGAAAGCCCTTTGAGGCCATGTCCTGTTTTTTTCAATACAGCTTCCTTGGCAGTGAATACCCTGAAAAAAATATCCATTTCACTACACCCGGAAAACAAAGACAATTCATCATGATCCACTAT
>Ga0256846_1000678_pt1 | contig 12826 bp, 9 predicted proteins | sample TevniametaG_FD_189098 | JGI IMG/M metagenome (GOLD analysis project Ga0256846, IMG submission 189098) | Tube worm associated microbial communities from hydrothermal vent at the East Pacific Rise, Pacific Ocean - Tevnia | ecosystem: Host-associated > Annelida > Integument > Unclassified ...
GGCCGCCGATGTACGCCACGGCCAGCACCTCCACTGTTTTTGACGTGTGCATCATATCCGGTGTTAATATTCCGTAATAATGGGCATAAAATCCACCCAGCCATCCGGCCAAGGCGCAGGAAATCGTAAAATTGATGAGGCGGTAATAAACCGGATTGACGCCTGATGTCCGTGCCGCCTCCATATTCTGCCCGATGGCTTTAAACGCCAGGCCCATTTTGGTGCGCACGAGCAGACGGGTAATCAGAAAAGTGACCAGCATCATGATGAGGACAATGTAATAAAACGGCATGTTGGAAGAAGTGTCAAACAGCCGGGGAACTCTCAGACCCATCGGACCGCGGGTCAGCCAGACCATTTTGGTCGCCAGCCCCATCATGGCCAGCCCCAGAAACCACGCCAGACAGGCCGCAAATATACCGCGCAGCCGCAGAGTGATCAGGCCGATGAGAAATCCCACAACAGCGGCGCTGACAGCGCCGATGCAGATGGTAATCCAGGGTGAGATGCCGGCTTTAACGACAAGAATGGCTGATGTATAAGCGCCCAGCCCCATGATGGCGCAAAATCCGAAATTAACAATATTGATGTAGCCGGCGGTAAAGTCGAAAGCGATAGCCAGTGCGGCCAGCAAGGCGGCCTGGGTCAGCCAGCGGATCATGTATTCCTGGTTAAATGGCGGGATCAAGGGCAGGAGCAACAGCAGAATAAAGGCGATCACGCCAACGGGGGTGAAACATATTTTGTCGAGCAGCAGCGACAGGCTGTTTGACCGGGGTGTTGATTGAGTGAGTTCCATCTGATTCCCTTTACTTGTCCAGAATGCCTCTGACTTCAGAGCCGAATATGCCACTCGGTTTGAAGATAAGGACGACGATAATAAGTGCCGACGGTATGACAAATTCCCATCCGGAACCGATATATTCGACGGTCAGCACTTTCAGCAGCGATACGATAAAAGCGCCGGCCACGGCCCCGAGTACGTTCCCCAGCCCGGCGAGGATGACCACGAACCAGGCCATGTAAAGCGGTTCAAGCCCCACCGTCGGGTAGGACGGGTACATGAACAGGAGGCTGGATCCGGCAATGGCGGCAATGGCACAGCTCAGCGACATGGTCAAAACCAGAATGGCATTTAGATCAACGCCCACGATCAAAGCCCCTGTTTCATCCTGGGACACAGCCCGGATAGCTCTGCCGGTCCGGGTAAACGTCATAAACGCCCAGAAAAGGGCGCAGGTCACAATCGCAATAATGAACGCCATGCACCGGTCCCGGGAGATAAATACATCCATGATGTTGATCGGTGCGCCGCGCCAGAAACCAACAATTCCCTTGAAATCCGCGCCAAAAATCAGCTGATGGGCATTAATCAAAACAACGGAGAGTCCCACGGTCAGCAGGAATGCGTTCATGACCCAGTTTTCCCGACTGCGTTTCCGCAAAGGCGTGAATACGATTTTTTCGGTGAGGATTCCCATCACGGCACCGGCCAGACCGGCACCTAAAATGGCAACCAGGGGAAGCAGGTTTGAAATGAGGGTGCCGGGATGCTGATCGATGTATCCACTCATGGGCGTAAATATGAAGTATGCCACCAGAGTGCCAATCATGAAATACTCACCGATGGCAAACATGGGGATATTCATGACCCCGAATACCAGCGCCAGGCCCATGGCCACCAGGGACAGCATGCCACCGGTAACGATTGTATTGACAATGATATAGGGGCCACTGATCCAGGTTGCCACGATTGCGGCAATAACAGAAAGGGAGATGGTGAGCCCCGTCGCTGTCTTGAACCACGAAATAATACTGCCAGAAGAGTTATTGGCCATTACGCTTTTCTCCAATTATTAACGCTACGCACCCAAAAAGACTTTACGTACATGCGGATCACTGGCCAGATCATCGCTTTTTCCGGACAGTTCGACCTTGCCGTTTTCCAGTACGTATCCCCGATCGGTCACCGCCAGGGTTTTGGTGACATTCTGTTCCACCAGCAAAATAGTAACGCCGCTTTCTCTCAAAGTCTGCAGGGATTCAAATACACTTTGCGTAAGCTGTGGCGCCAGACCGAAGGAGGGCTCATCGACCAGAATCAGTTCCGGATTCGACATCATTCCCCGGGCAATGGCCAGCATTTTACGTTCGCCGCCGCTCATGGTGCCGGCCAGCTGTGATTTCCGCTCGGCCAGGCGGGGAAACAGGTCGAAGACAAAGGCCAGCCGTTTTTCCTGAAGGGATTTGTCTTTGATAATGTAGGCGCCCATATAGAGGTTTTCCTGAACGCTCATATTGACAAAAAGATTCATTTCCTCGGAAACATAGGAAATTCCCTTGCGTGCCACCTTGTTTCCGGGCAGGGCCGTAATCGGTTCTCCTTTAAAGATGATTTCACCGGCCATCGGCCTGATCAGGCCGGCGATACATTTTAAGGTGGTACTTTTCCCGGCGCCGTTGGGACCGACCAGACAGACGTATTCTCCCGTATCGACGGTCAGTGAAACGCCGCGAAGGATCTGAAGAAATCCGTAGCCGGCATCCAGGTTTTTGACTTCAAGCAGCATGTTTCCTCCGTGAATAACAGGTTCGGCAGCTGTTGCCGGGTTTATTCCGCATCTCCCAGATAGGCCTTGGCGACTTTGGGGTCATTGGCTACTTCTTCAGTGGTTCCCTCGGCAATCTTGGTGCCGAATTGAATACAGACCAGGCGATTGCAAACCTGCATGATCAGTTGCATGATGTGTTCGATCATCAATATGGATATCCCGGTATCCCTGATTTTCAAAATGATTTTCATCAGGTCGTTCAATTCCCCCTCGGACAATCCGGAGGCCAGTTCATCGAGAAACAGCAGGCGGGGGTTGCTGGCCAGTGCCCGGGCCAGGTCCAGCCGCTTGAGTTGAACCGTGTTGAGCTTTTCGGAAACCGTGGATTCGGGCAGCGGAAATTCGACAAAGGAAAGCATTTTGCGGCTGTGGGCGACGGGATCCTTGATTTGGCCGGGGGGATTTCCGAAAATGGTAGCCGTCATCACGCTTTCCAGCGCCTGCATCTTTGGAAAGGGCCGGGGGATCTGGAAGGTTCGCGACAGCCCCTTGCGGCACATCTTCTCCGGCGTCACTCCCGTGGTATCTTCGCCGAACATGATCACTTCCCCGAAGGTCGGCGGATTCAAGCCGGATATGGCATTGATCAATGTCGTCTTGCCGGCGCCATTGGGACCGATCAATCCGACGATGTCTCCTTCGTTGATGTGCATGGAGACCTGGTTGACGGCAATCAGTCCACCGAAATGTTTGCTGAGCTTCCTGGTTTCAAGTACTTTCATCGGCAACCGCCCATCTGCTGAGAAATAAATATCCGGGCGCCTCCCTGTTTTGTCCAGAGGCAGGCACCCGGGATGGATTAACAGTTTATTTGGCCTCAAGTTCCCGTTTGGCCCAGGCCGGCGGGAAAATGATATCTCCCTTGCCGGCCTTGTACTGGATCACAGGAAAAAAGTATGCTTTTTCGCCCACAACCGGATCCGGCATGGATTCCGACGTGTACTGATACTGTTGCATAATGATGGCGCCATCCGCCTTTGTGAACGTCAGCTTTCCGGTCTGAACTTCCTCAACCATCACTTTATGGATGGTGTCTTTGTCCAGCTTGCCATATTTTTCGTAGGTTCGCTGGAGCACTTTAATGAAAAAGTTCATGCCGTCATAGCTCAGGCCGCCGGCAGAAGGACTGGGTTTCATTTTGAACCGTTTTTCAAATGTTTTGGCCCATGATTTGGCTTCATCGGTCGTCAGTTGCGGAATCATGTCGAGTACGCCATCCGAAGCGGCACCGGCCATCTTGTACCAGTCGCCGGACCATCCGAGCCCGTCGATGACGACCAGCGCTTTTAATCCAACTTCACGAACCTGTTTGATAAAGGCCGATGTGGCCGCGGCCGCGGTGCTGGTGCTCAGCAGAACGGAAACGCCTTTTTTCTTGTATTTGCTGAACAGGGGATAAAAATCGGTCTGGGTCGTCACAAAAAAATCCTTGGAGGCTACGGTCCATCCCCGTTTTTCGAATTCCTTGGCCATGGCTTCCCCGGCACTGTGTCCCCAGTCGGTATCTTCGCAGGCAACCGCCACGACTTTTTTCTCAGGTTTGAACAGGCCTTTTTTAACCGCGTTATTGACCGCTTCGGCATAGCCGGACATCAGGACGGCGGGAACCGGCCAGCCTTTGCCGCTCCAGAAATCATATTTCTTGGGATCGGCTTTCCATTTTTGATTAACGACCTCGCTGGCGCCGAAACCGAACATGTGCGGTACCTTATACTGGGCAGCCACATCCATGACGGCCACGGCAACAGAACTGTGCCAGTTGAGCACGCCGGCCTGGATGCCGAGACGTTCACAGGCTTCGGCATAGGCACCGGTGGCTTTGGCCGGATCCGACTGGGAGTCAATCCATACCGGTTCAATTTTATAGTCTCCCACTTTCCCGTTCACCTTTTCCAGGGCCATGGTGACAGATCCTTTAAATTCAACGCCGGTTTTGGCCGAAGGACCGGTAAAAGGTCCCAGAACACCGATTTTAAGGACTTTTTCCGCCTGGGCATTCATTGCCGCAAGGGGAATAATAAGGGCTGAAATCAACACAAATGACAATAGAAATTTGTACCGCATGTTAACGCCTCCTTTGAATGATTGCATCGAATACGATTTGATTAAAATGGGTTTGGCGGATCTCACCGATAAACCCGGCAACAGTCTGGATCGGCGTTGGAAATATCCTTTCGGGTGCCGTTCCTGACGCCTGTCTATCACACCGTATCTATCAGGTCAACAGATTGTCTGACAAATATATGGTGCCGCCGTGGGGCTATTTCCATCCGGCCTGCATCTCATCAAGTACTTTGACGGTATCTTCAGCCAGCGGCTCGGGATGATGCGCCATCTTTTCCAGCGTGATTTCCTGCAGTCTCTGCTCAAATTTTTTAGCGCCGGCCGCTTCCCACTGCGGATAAACCGATCGGTCAAATAAATCGGAATATTTGATATTTCTGAAATGGGACATCGTGTGGGCATCCTCAAGGTAATGCCCGCCCGGTCCCACCTGATGAATGACATCCTGTGCCAGGGTCTCGTCCGAAACAGGAATACCGCCCATATAATGGTTGACCGAATCGACAATATCATGAACCAGGACCATGAATTCCGGCGAAGCCACCGATCCATGATCCATCCAGCTGCTGCAGTCGTGGACAAGCCCCGAACCGGCTGTGGCGGCGGACAGTATCTGCAGAGCGGCTTCGGCACCGGCCTGGGCATCACAGAATTTAGCGTCCGTGGCACCGGCCGTACCGAAAAACGGCAACCTGTAATGGCGGGCCATCTGGGCCATGGCGGCAGTCATCAGGCTCATTTCCACGGCACCGTAAGAAAAGACGCTGGTGCGCATGTCCATGATCGTGGCAAAGGCACCATAAATAAAAGGGGCGCCCGGCCGGGTCAGCTGGTGAAGCACGAGGCCGCTTAAAGATTCCGCGCTGGCCTGGGCGAGGGCGCCGGCAAAGGTCGCCGGGGCGCTGCCGCAGCACTGGGGCGCCGGGAAGTTGATCAGCGGGATGCGGTTTTCGGCACAATAGATGATTTTGTCGATGGCCGGATCAAAATAAACCAGCGGGGAAATCGGTTCGGAGTAATGAACAACCGTGGGCGCGTCGTCGAATTTTTCCCTGCCGCCGCAGAGCAGCAGCGCCATCTCAAAAATGTCCTTGACGCTGTTGGTATCCTTGCAGCAGAAAACGAGTGGCTTTTTACAATTTTCAAACACGTTGCGGGCGATGACCCGATCGGCGATATCCGCAGGAACATCATCGGCCATGCCAATGGTCATGCACCACTGAAAGTGGGGCAGCGCGTCACACAGTCTGGCGGTTGTCTTGACGTTTTCACTGATAAACCGGCTGCGCTGGTGGGTTTTCGGATCCATGTAATCAACACAGTCCAGACTGGGGCCGAAAAAGCTTTTGTCTTCTTCCAGAAAAACCGTTCGTTTACCGGTCCGCGTCCCCAGAACAAGTCGGCCCGGGGCCGTGCGGAGCGCCGCTTCAACCATCCAGCCGGGGATCTTGATCTGGTCGCCGCTGACCCGTGCGCCACCGCCGGCCAGAATATCCTTTGCCTTTGGGTGGGTGATTTTAATACCGGTGCGCTCGAGGACATCCAGCGCCGCCCCGTGAATCCGGGCGATCTGCGCGTCATTGACGACCCGAAGCGTCGGTTTAAAATAAAGTTCGTCGGTTGTCATGCCCATAATACGTCTCCTTGAATAAGCCGGTAGTCGTTTGTAATCTTTTCCAGTCAGTCAGTTATAGAGACAGCCATGTGCCGATATCTTTGTCCACGGCCTGTTGATAAATCATGGGCGCCACGACCATGTCTTCCATGGCCAGGCCCAGGTTGGCGGCAAAGTTTTTTTCTTCGTCATTCTCCCGGCCCGGTTTTTTACCGGTGACCAGGTCGCTCAACGCTGCATAAATATCCGGGCAGTTCTGAAAATAACCGGCCGCTTCTTTATAGTATTGGTATTGTCCGATGTGATCCGTGGTCCATTTGTCCGCCTCTTTCAGCGCATCGCGGCTGTAATACGAATCAAAATCGACCAGCGATGCAAAGGTCCCCGGGTCGAGCCATCCGGCCTGGATCGTGGCGTGGGGATTTTTGAGAATCGGCCCCGCGGTAACGACGATATCACAGCCGCTGACCGCTTTTTTCGGGGAGTCAACAATATCAACATCCAGCCCCAGGGTATTTCCGAATTTTGCCAGTTTCCCGGCGTTGGCGGGGTTTGGATCGAAAGCCATCGCTTTTTTCAGTGGGAATACGACATTCATGGCTTCAAGGTGGGTGTGCCCCTGGACACCGCAGCCCAGTATCCCGATGGTGGCAGATTCCGGCCGGGCCAGATATCTGGCCGACACGGCCGATGCGGCCCCGGTGCGCTTGGCCGTGATCCAGGTGCAGTCCATGACGGCAATGGGGATGCCGGTGTCCGGGTTATTTAAAATCAGCAGGCCGGAAATATAGGGCAGGCCTCTGGCCTGGTTTCCCGGATACCCGCTGACCCACTTGACACCAGCAGATTTCACCGCCGGGACAAAAGCAGGCATGGCATGAATAAAATTATTGCCTCCGTCGCCTGGATGGATGCCGGGCTTGGGGGGCATCTCAAGGCGCCCATGGCCCATCTCCTCAAATCCTTTTTCAACGGTGTTGACAATTCTGTCCATGGGTATATCCACAGCAGACACATCGGCATAGCTCAGATAAAGTAACTTCTGGTCCATTATTTTCCGCCTCTTCCTTTTTTACCGTGGCCCGGACAGCTTTTTTTTGGCCTGCTGCGCTGCGCCATCGGATCTGTTATTGTACCTGTTTTATTAATATCAACTCCCGGGCCGGGAGATCACCCGTTTTTTTTCTTCTGATTGACAAACCGGACCAGATCGGCTTCAAGACCCGGGTCAATATCCGGTTTTACATATGCTTCCAGCCGCTGGCTCAATTGTTCGGCTGCCTTTTGGGTCACGGGTACCGGGGCTTGAGACGGCTGACCGCTGCTGTCTTCCTTGTCGTAAAGCGCATAGGGGAAAAAAGCGGTCCGGCAGTGTTCGAATGTTTCCGGTTCGGTCAGGTAATTGCCCCCGATACCAACCCGGTCGATGATTTCGGTGTTTATGGATGATGGCTGAATATCAACGGGAGCGGTCATCCGACGGATCATGCCGCACAATTCTTCGTCAATAAGCCATTTTTCAAATGAATTTCCCATGTAGCCGCTGAGCATGCCGCAGGCGTGCAGGATGAAATTGGCCCCGCTGCGCACCGCCGTGCTGAGCAGCAGGGAGCCTTCGGCCAGGGCCTGGGCATCCGGCTGGTTGGCATCGGTCAAGGAACCGCCAGTCCGTGATGGCAGGTGGTAATGCCGGGCCAGTTGAATGGCCATCGATGAAATCATGGCTGTTTCCGGCGCTCCCACGGCGGCCGCCCCGGTTCTCATATTGGTGGCGCAGGAGGTCGTGCCGTAGATCACCGGCGTACCGGGGCCGGCCAGCTGAGTCAGCACCACGCCGGCCAGAATCTCCGCATTCATCAGGACAAGCAGATCGGGTAGGGTCACCGGACCGGATGTGCCGCCCATGATCATGTTGGCAATAATAACGGGCTGGCGATACCGGGCCATTTCAATCATGGCGGCCGCCATTTCTGATGCAAACTGGAGCGGAGAAAGAGAATTGATCAGACTGACCATGACAGGTTTATCTTTCAGCGTTTCCACGCCGCCAAACATCATGCCGGCCATTTCAATGCAGTCCCGGGCCGCCTGCCGGGAATCCGGGCTGCCCATGTATGGTTTGTCACACAAAACCATATTGGCCAGCATCATGTCGAGATAGGCCGTGGCAGCCGGGATATCCTGAGGTTCGACATGTTTGTAGCCGTTGACATTGAGATATGCCGAAGTCTGCACCAGTTTACAGAAAGTTTCGTAATCGGCAATGGTGCCCGTGCGGCGGGTGCCGTCGGCATTGACCAGCAGCGGGGGCCCATAGGTGGGAGCAAACACCCAGTCATCGTTACCCACCGATACGCTTTTTTCCGCGTTCCGGGCCGTCAGACGAAAGCTTTCCGGCGCTGTTGCCAGCGCCGCCTGAATCTGTTTTTCCGTAAAACGAACCACGGTGTCATCCACCTGGAACCCGTGCGATTTAAACAGCGCGCACGCATCCGGGTCATGAAATGCCACGCCGGTCTGGTTGAGGACGTCCAGTGTGGCGGTGTGAATGGCATCAATATTTTCAGCGCTCAGCGCCTGCATACGATCACCCATGGTAACCTCCCGTGCGGTAAATATTGTCGTGGAAAAGTAATCTAGAAATTAACAGCAAACTATATGCCATCTTGGATGACAGGAGAGAAGATACAAAATAACACATTGATTTATAAAGCGGAAATTTCCGCTTCAACCCACTTTGGCGGCAAAACAGATATATTAATAATTTTTATTTAGATAAAAATTATTTGATTCTTCCGGTTAAATATAAAAATTTATTATATCACAGGACATCACAGTGGATCAATGATCCGGCGTGTGTTTCAGATGTAGTCCTTGCGGTTGATTTGCAGCCGGCGCAGCTTGTAATTCATCGATTGGGGCGAAATCCCGAGACGCCGGGCCGCCCGGGCGGCATTTCCCCGTGTGGCGCGCAGGGCAGCCGCAATGGTGGCAGCCTCATAGGCCATTTTTATTTCAGCAAGTGATTTCCCCCCAGGCACTGGCGTTTCGGATGACGGGGAAAAGAACACGTTTACCGGGGCACGAGATCCGGTGTCTGAATCCGGAAACACGGGATCGACCGGACCATCCGAATGGGCTGCTTGAAAAGGAACCGACAGATGGCGCATCTCAATCACCGTCCCCGTGCCGACCAGATTCATGGCGCCCTCGATGACATGCTCCAGTTCCCGGACATTACCCGCCCAGTCATGGCGTTCAAAAAATTCCATCACCCCCATGGAAATACCGATGACATGTTTACCCATCTGCCTGTTCTTTCTTTCCAGAAAATGAGAGATGAGCAGGCTTAAATCACCTTTACGGTCGGCCAGGGGCGGAATATGAATAACCACCACGGCCAGCCGATAAAAAAGATCGGTTCTCAGCGTTCCCGCCGCGATGGCCTGCCGGGGCGCCACGTTGATGGAGCTGATAATTTTAAGGTCCACGTCGATTTCTTTCATCGATCCGATTCGACGGACCTTGCGTTCCTGAAGGAATCGCAGCAGTTTCGCCTGTAAATCAATCGGCATCGAGTTGATTTCATCGAGCAGCAGCGTCCCTCCGGCGGCGCGTTCAAACAGCCCCGCTTTGTCAATCGCACCGGTAAATGCGCCCGCAGAGGTGCCGAAGAGCATGCCTTCGAGAAGGGTTTCCGGAATCGTGGCGCAGTTGATGGCCAGGTAAGGATGACGACTCCGGGGGCTCTGGTTATGGATGGCCTGGGCAAACAGTTCCTTGCCGGTGCCCGTTTTACCATAGATCAGAATCGGCGAGATCGAATCGGAGGACAGCCTGGCGGCCTTGATGGCGCGTTGCAGGTCCGGGTCCTTGCCAATAATATCACTGAACGAAAAGCGTGTGCCGTTTTTATTGCTGGGCATCTTGTCGAACGGGTGGGAAACGCCGTAGGTGGAGACGGGGTGAGACGGCTGTGGTTTCATGACCAGATCAAAACTGTGCTCGATATTGCGGTAATCGGAAATATAGCAGATGGCGCCGATGGCCCGGCCGTCGGCCGTGATCGGATAAATATTGTGGATCGAGTTGACAACCCGTCCCAGATGCGTGCGGTAATAGCACGTGAAATTTTTAACGGCTTTTCCGGTTTTGAGGCAGTCCATGGTCGGACTGTACCCTTTGTCCAGCCGGTACAGGCGGGTAACCTTTTTGCCCAGGGTGTCTTTGATGACAAAATCATCCATCACGGCCTGGGCCTTGTTCATATACAGAACAATGCCTCGTTTATCTACAATGGTGATCCCCTCGTGGAATTGCGACAATGCCTTCAGAAAAGAAATATTGTCCGGATCAAAACCGGGAAACAGGCGTGATATTTCAGGTCGGTCCATAATCCGGATCTTTAGACGATTCCGGTTATAAAAACAAGGTGGTTCTGTAATAAACCACGTCTGTTTTTCGTGATGGGGCGTCTACAGACGGATTCGAATGGCATTTCGGTTGATTGTCAGCAGGTGCCCGGTTTTTTCAATTCGGTCAGCCCGGTACGGGCAAATGCGATGGACGGGTCAAGATCCAGAGCTGTTTCAAAATATTCGATGGCCTCGTCGGTGCGGCCCAGTTTCCGGCAGTTGACGGCGATATTGGCGTAATCGATGGCCGATCCCGGATTGAGGGCCAGGGCTTTATTGAAACAGTCGATGGCGGCGTTGTGGTTCTGGCGCTTAAAGTGACAGAATCCCATCAGATTATAGAGTTCGGGGCGTTCCGTATCGAATTTTTCTCCCTCGGCCAGGGCGTCAATGGCTTCCCGGTACTGGCCTTTTTCCTTCAGGCAGGTGCCGATGTAAACATAAATGCTGGGAATATCCTCTGCGGGCGGCTCAAACTGCAACGCGCGGCGAAAATGATCGAGGGCCGCGTTAAAATCGTTTTGCGCCAGATGCGACGTCCCCAGATAGAACTGGATATAGTGTTTGCGGGGCAGGGCGTGGTTGAACGATTTCAGCCGGGCAATGGCATCGGCGGGGGAAAATTTTTCGGTGATGAGCTTGGCCGTGAACATGCCGACACTGGTGCCGGCGGCCCGCTCTCTGAAATGGGCGCCGGGAACAAGCGTGTAAACAGCCGGGACGGACAGCTGCGGGTGGGTGACGTCGATGGCAATGACATCCATGTCCCGTGCGGCCAGGGCCGCCACGCAGTTTTCGATTTCTACCCGGATATTGCTGTCGGACAGATCGGGCAGATCCTGGATACCGACAGTCTGTCCGGGCGCTGTAATAAATGGGACGGCATCCGGACCGGCCGGTTTGGGCAGGCCGCTGGCCACATAATTGGTGCAGCGATTGAAATCACCGGCCAGCTGGGCCACTTCCGTCATGGCCCGGCTCAATGCTTTTTCGGGGCTGGGCGTGGTTCCCGCCGTCCAGACAATTTCACTCAGATGGGGAAAAGTAGCCGGGTCCCAGGCCAGCATTCCCACGGTGGGAATGCCCATGTCGAGGGTGAAATCGGACAGGTGAAACCGGATACCGGCCTGGCGGTACTTCCGGGTCATCTCCAGCACCACCGGATCCGTGGCCGAATCTGGATCGATGGCCGGGCAGAGGCATCGATCCCGGCTGATGATCGACGAGACATGGCGCTCGACGATTTCGCAGACCCCCTGAAGCAGGGCTTCCTCCCGGCAGTTCCCGGCCGACGAACCATTGAATTCGTTAATGGTGAAAAACCAGTCAAACGGAACCAGAACGGGTTCACGGCGTGTCAGGTTATAGCCTTGGGTCCAGCGCATGGGCAGCTGGTCAAAGATGGAAAAAGCGGCCCCCAGGTCTTTTGAATCATCATGAACGGAGCGGGCGATCATGTCATGGGAAATAATGGTCTGTTCTTTCAGGTTGGCCGGGATGTCAACGGTAAAATTGGCCGGGGCGCCGCTGAAACTGAAAAGGCTGAATCGTTCGGCCAGCTCCATGACCGCGCTGGCCTCGGCCTGTTCCGGGGTCGCCCCCTTGCCCATCTGTTTTCGGGTGCCTGTCAGGGCCAGGGCGTCTTCACCGCACCGGCTGAAAAAAACGGGAATCCCCAGCCGGCCGGTATCGATCCGTTCGGTGGCCGCCAGGATATCAAGGTCGATCCGGCCGAGGCGTTCTTTGAGGCGCCGGACGGTCTCCACCGGGGAGATGAGTTTGTCCTGGTCACCGGTAAATCCTTTAAAAGCGTCCTGGAGGTGAAATAATGATGTCATTTTTTTCCGGATGTTGCGGGGTTTAAATTATGCCCATTGAACCACAGAACGGGTGGCAATGGAAGGTAAAACCGATACCGGCCGGATCAATGCCAGTCACTCTGGATCAGCGCTGATTCGCGATCCGGCGACAGCGGCGGAGTGGCCATGATTTTTCCGATGACATCATCGAACAGATCTGTTCGTCCGGCCGGCACATATCCGGTGGCCGTTTCCACCGGCCGGGAGCCGGGAGTGTCGGCCTGTATCTGAACCACCGGCTGCCAGCGGCCACCTTGAGTC
>Ga0256846_1000679_pt1 | contig 12820 bp, 10 predicted proteins | sample TevniametaG_FD_189098 | JGI IMG/M metagenome (GOLD analysis project Ga0256846, IMG submission 189098) | Tube worm associated microbial communities from hydrothermal vent at the East Pacific Rise, Pacific Ocean - Tevnia | ecosystem: Host-associated > Annelida > Integument > Unclassified ...
AATGGAAAATATCTTATTTCAGGTGCAACAGACAATACAGTGAGGCTCTGGAATTTTAAAACAGGAAAGCTTGTAAAAATTTTTAACAAACATGCAGGCTATATATGGACTGTATGTTTCAGCCCGGATAACAGATATTTTGCATCAGGTTCAGTCAATGGAACAATAAACATTTTCAATCTATCAAAGCTGAAGCTTTTCAGAACCATCCAGGGTCATTCAAATTCAGTATTTTCCATAAAATTCAATTTTCAGGGATCATCCCTTGTCTCAGGGTCAGCCGATAAAACCATAAAACTCTGGGATTTTCCATCCGGGAAATTGATAAAAACCTTTACAGGGCATGAAAACAATATTAATTCTGTTTTTTATGATAAAAGCGGTAAAAGCATTGTCTCAGCTTCGGATGACGGAACAATAAGAATATGGGATATTGATTCCGGCAAAGGGAGCACTTTGGTTCGAGAAAACACTCTGATAAATACTTCTGTTGTATCAAATAACGATAAATGGATAATTTCCGGAACTGACAGCAAAACTATATATATACATGACAGAATTTCAGGAGAGGTTAAAAAAACCCTGCAGGGTCATACACTGCCCGTGAACTGTATCAGTATCTCTTCTGATGACACATTGCTTGTGTCATGTTCCCATGATAAAACCATACGCATATGGGAGATGGACACTGGAAGGATGCTGACCTGGCTGGTTGATCTTTCTGAAATAAAAAAAGATGTCAAGGGGATTGTATATAAAAAGCACCTGCCCGGAGGGCGGACAATAACATACACACTTCCATGCGGCTCCCCCGTACCTGCCGGTGCAACATGCACCTGCAATTGTGTGCCTGGAAGCATATGCAGTTGTGTGGGACATATAACATGTTCATGTGTGGGCCATACTGTCAGTTCCCATTACTGGTTTCCAAATTAAACCCGGTTGTTTTGAAATAAAAATAATAATCAGCAATTCTCGGTGGTTATTTTTTAAAAGTGATGTTGTCAAGACGGTTTCTTCAAATTGAAGATCCCCGCAAAGGTAACAACTCACATTCCGCCTGGATTTTTCCAGTTTATTTTATTATAGTTAACCTCAATGAAAAAATAACCAAACATTGACGACTTTACCATTCAGCATCTTCCAGTTGTCACAGCATATGCCAGGAAAACAGGAGTTGTTGATATTATTAATACCTGCGAACTATAATGAATGCTCTGATTTAATCAAAGATGCTATTAACAAAGGCGATTGGGTTGAGCCTGGAAAATTATCCGGTACGACAGAAACCAGCTGCTTTGTTTTGCTATGCAATGTGCCTGTAGATGGAGATAGCGGTATGCAAAAGAAAACAACAAGGATCTTCCGGGGGGATAGCTGAACTTGACCAAGGAAATTAAATATTAGGGTGTGGAATGTAAGATGTTATATTGCTTTTCAGGGCATAAGATCGGGCAAAGTGAGGCCTGGATATGCTTTTGGAGTGCATCTGTTTCAAGTGAAACCTAAACGGAAAAAGCATATCCAGGCCTTACTTATTCCTTTGTTAGTCTTAAAAATAATTTTTGACCGGGAATTGCTGAATAATAATATTCCATACAGACATATCATAAAAAATGTTGTACAATGAATAATTAAATAAAAATCGTAAAAATTAAAACAATTTACCATTCAGACGATTTAATGCCATCTGGGTTAAGGGGTGTGAAATGGATAAAATATCAGATGCACTGTCCAATGTATTTGACGTGCTTCATATTTTCTGGGAAAGGGAAAAGACACACAGGTTTGTATCGGCTCTGATTGTAGTGATCTTTATATTTACCCTTGGTATTATTGAGCTTAACAACCTTGGCCTTTTTCCGGAAACTGCAGCAAAGAGGATCGCGGCCAGCCAGTACATGTCAATCTATACAGCTTTTTCTCTGGTCCTTATTCTAGAGGTGATTGAGTTGATATTTGCCCTTCCTGATTCCATGTCAAAAGCCGTTGGAAAACAGTTTGAAATCCTTGCCCTGATTTTTTTAAGAAGTTCATTTAAAGAGCTTTCCTCCCTTCCGGTTCCCCTTAATATCAGTGGCCACCATGAAGCTTTGTTCCATATTCTCACCTATGGAGGCGGTGCCATTGCAATCTTTACCCTTCTTGGAATATATTTGTTAATGCTGCGTAACTTTGGTGAAGCTCCTTTTTCCGGATGCTTTCTTGAAAGTTTTATCAAAGCCAAAAAAACCGTTGCACTGTTAATGCTTGCTCTGTTTTGCGGTATGGGCTGTTTTAATATATGGCTTCTTATAACCAACACTCCTGGTTTTAATTTTTATCAGTATTTTTTTACAATGCTGATTTTCAGTGATATCCTCCTTGTCCTGATTGCCCAGTATTTTCTTCCGCAGTTTCCTGCTGTTTTCAGGAATTCCGGCTATGCCCTGGCAACACTGCTGATTCGTCTGGCCCTCACAGCTCCTGTTTATTATGATGTTCTGCTGGGTATTTTCTCCCTTACCTTTGCCCTGGTTTTAACCTTTGTTTATAATAAGTTTTATGGCAGAGAGCCTCCAGACCATGGCAAATAAAAATTTTTATTGACCTTTAGTACCAATATCTGATTATATTATAAAACCATGATGGAACAGAATATAGAGACATATGACGGATATCTTAAAGCTTTAACCGATATCAGCCAGGCAATTACTTCAGATATTTACATTGAAGACCTTCTTAAGCTGATTGTCATGGTTACAGCCAGGGTTACAGGAGTTGAGATATGTTCGTTATGGATAGTGAATGAGGAGGAAAAACCTCCAAAAATCCGACTTAAAGCCACACAGTCCATTGCATCGGAGTATTTTAACGATCGTTCTTTAAACCTTAATGAAGGCGTGGTGGGGCAGGTGGTTACCCATAAAAAGCCGTTGATATTAAAAGATGTGCAGAGGAGCAAGAGGTTTAAGGAAAGAGAGATGGCAAAAAAACTGGGGTTGATATCCATGGTGGGCATTCCCCTTAAAATAAAGGATGATAAAATCATAGGTGTTTTAAACTGTTTTACAAGCAGCCCCCATGATTTTCCCAAAACAGAAATCAATCTATTAACAGCTGTTGCAAATCAGGCTGCCGTTGCCATCCACAATACAGAACTCATGGTCAAAACCAGGGTTATACAGGAAGAGCTTGAAGCACGCAAGCTGATAGAACAGGCAAAAGAAATTTTAATGCACCAGCGCAAAATACCAGGAGATGAAGCTTATAGATGGCTGCAGAAACAGAGCATGGATTTGCGCAAATCAATCCGTGAGGTATCTGAAGCTGTTATTCTTTCTAATCAGCTGTTTAAAAATAAAGATGCTTAATAATTATTAACCTTATTTATGACTCAGGGAGGTAAAAATTTCTTCTCCAATAACCGATAAAGAGCTTGCAGCAATTTTCAGAAAAGATATATCTGATGATTTTTTTGAGGCATTATACGGAGATGCAAAAGAAGGTGCCTATGATATAAATCTTAAGTTTAAAGATTTGAGTGACAGGTTACTGACTTTGGAATTTCATCTTAAGAAACGGCCGGATAAATGCCTGGTGTGCAGCCTGACCTATGGACTGCCCCAGGTTTTCTCAAAACATCCTGTGATTAATGTCAAAGGTATTGTGGAACAGATCGGGCAGATTTTAATCAATAAAAAAGAGTGTAAAGAGTGTACCGGGTGGGAACTTGGCAGAACACAGGAAATTTCAGATGATCTTCACACCATACCTTTGGTTCTTTTTTTAAATAAATAGCAGAAATTAAAAAAAGACCTTTGAAGGGTTGCTCCTGTTCAAAGGTCTTTTTTTGTTTTAGGGTTAATCTGATTTATCAGTTTGTTTCATATTCTATTGTAATGGTAACTGTCCTGTTAAAGGATCTTCCCTCGGCTGTGGCATTGTCATAGGGAGGGTTATATGGCCCGTCACCCCGGAACACTACCCGTTCCGGTGAAGGAATGCCGCTGTCCATTACACCTTTATAAACTGCTTTGGCGCGTCGCAGAGAGAGCAGGACATTATAATCTTCCTTTCCTATTATATCTGAATGGCCAACAATGGTAACATTGGCATCTGGCAGTTCTTTAATCCTTTTAACAACACGGTCTAAAACAGTCTTATTTCTCTCCTTGATTGCAGAGCTGTTATAGTCAAACAGGATCAGGGCATATTTTTCAACCACTTTATATTCAAGCTTTTTGGCCTCACGTTCTACTCTTTTTATATATTTAATAGGAGTGTTTGTTGTATTGGTTGTAAAGACTTCACCTGTGACATCGGTCATGGTGGCACTTATTGAAATACTGCCCATGGATCCTATTTTTTTAAGGCCTGTTTCATTAAGGTTGAAGGAACAGTCAGAAATAGTGTTTCCCTGGCCTTTTATTGTTTTTAATAATTGGCCGTCACCCTTGATTTCAATAATCCACTCCTTTAAATCATAGCCAATTTTAATATCTGGTTTAATGTTTATGTCGTTGGAGCTTGCAACCTCAAAGGTATATATACTTTTAATGGAATCAAGTATTGCAGGATCATCAGAATAGATTTCAACCCGCTGGTTTTCAACCCTGCCCTCTTCTACACTGTTTGTGCTGGGAACTGCCGGCAGTTTACGGGCTGTGACCTTTATCCTGCCGGAATCAATGCCCCATATATATCGGAAATATGCCCGCACCTCTTCAGCCCGGGCCTGGGAAAGGGCGATTTTATTCTTTTCTTTTCCTCTGTTGCTGATGCAGCCCACAATTTCCATGTTGGCATCCGGGTTGTCAATAAATCTTTTTCCGATTATGTTCAGTACATTATAATATTTAGCCATGGTATTGCGCAGGGTTTTATCATCAAATTTTGCTGCTTCTGCCTGGCTTTTTAATAATTTATATTTTTGGGGAATTTTACTTTCGCCTGTGTCAAAAAAGATATAACTGAGCAAAGGAGAACTGTCGATTATTGTAAGTTCTTCAATTGTTATTGCAGATGGGGTTGTGGTTAATGAGCCTTTGGGCGGGTTTAAAAAATTATATTCAACCACATATTGATGGAGTAAAGTTGTTGAAACTTTTTTAAAAACAGGGAGTAAATTAGCAGCAGAAGTTGCTTTCCATATTCTTCCGCCATTTGTTTCGGAAAATTTTTTAAGATATTCGTTTGTCCCTTTGGACGGCATAAAATCAATGGCATAGGCACTGAAATTTGACAGTCCCTTTGCTTTTTTATCAACAACTTCTGTTTTGATTTCACTATTGATATCTTCACCATCAGTAAAAACAACTAAAAATTTATTGCTCTCTTCAGGCATTTGTGAAATCAGTTCCAGACCTCCTGCAATACCTTCATATAAGAAAGTTTTATCACTCAGGTACTTTTTAAAACTTCTCTGGAAAAAGCCCCTGAGTTGTTCATGGTTACTTGATTGAAATGTTTTTAACCTGAGGCTGTGCCCATCCATATTAAACTTCTTTTTTTCATCAAAGATAACAACAGTTACCTTATCAAAGGGCCGGACAATTTTTAAGAATTCATCCAGGGCATTCAGAAGAGGTTTAATAGCCTTGCGCTGTTTCATGGAAAAGGAGTTATCCACAACCAGAACAAAGTTTATGCTGACATCTTTTCTTGTATTGAGAACTTCTGCTGCGGTTATAATTGCTTTTTTACCGCCTTTTTTTATAATAAAATCGTTCTTTGTCAACCCTTTAACAGGGTTATTTTCCGAATCAACAGCTGAAACCAGAATTTTATTTTCATCAATTTCCTGAAAAGTTATGGCTGCATCCTGGTCAGGTACCATTACCTGCAGCTCTTCTTCACCGGCAGCCAGGTCTTCTGCAAGGCACACACCGGAAAAGAAAGTGAACATTGACAATATCATCAAAAAAATAATTATCTTCGTTTTCATCTTATTCCTCCTGTTAATAAGTGTCGGTTTAAGTAATTATATCAGATAGTTATCCAATATAATTTTACTTGTCCCCTACCCATACTTAATCAGAAGCAATTATTGTTCATATGGATCAAAATGTCAAACAAATGCTCTTAAAAAAGATAACATGCATGGGAAACAGGCTTTCAATAATCCTGTGCAGGGTTTGCCAATACAGCTTGACAGCTGTTTGACAAAGGTTTTTACATACTCTATTCTTGTTTATCTTGTTTATTATGAACGTAAAATAGAGGAGGTAATATTTGGAAATAGTAATTGATCACGATAAATGCAGTTGCAAAACAGTTAATCTCTGTTCAGCTGTCTGTCCCTATGGATTTATACTGGACAGAAATAAGAATAATCAGATGGAACTTCTTAAAGAGTATAGAAAATTCTGTATAAACTGCGGCCAGTGTGTATGTATCTGCCCATCAGGTGCCATAAATATTGTTAAAAACAGGGAAGATCCTGTAAGGTTTGATAAACAATCAATAATCTCTGGAAATGAAGCTGCCAGGTTGCTTAAGACCAGGCGTTCTGTCAGAAGATTTAAAAACAAACCGATTTCACGAAAAGAGCTTGAAAAAATTTTATCCATTACAAAATGGATTCCAACTGCCACAAACAAACAGAGTCTTAAATGGATTGTTATTGAATCCTGTGAAGAGGTACAAAGGCTTGCAGGACTTACCATTGACTGGATCAAAGAGAATAATATCTCAAAAGAGATCCTTGAACAATGGGAAAAGGGTGAGGACCTTATACTCAGAAAAGCACCCCATCTGCTCATTGTCCTGGGCCAGGCAGATTATTTCTGGAGCGGAGCAGAGGCAGGGATTGCCTTGACCTATATTGAGCTGTTTGCCCATGCAGGTAAGCTTGGTACCTGCTGGGCAGGTTATTTTACACGGGCTGCCAGCAACTATGCTCCCCTTGAAAAGCACCTTGACCTTCCCAGAGGTTATAAAATATTTGGTGCTTTAATGATAGGTTATCCTGTATACAGGCTGCACTCCATACCCTGCCGTAAAGATTTATCTGTTATTTACAGATGATTTATTAAACTATGTTTGATAATGTATTGCTTTTTATGGATCTTATATAAGGAGTTACACCATATTAATAAAAAAACAACAATAAATTCTCAAGCAGGTGACTTTATTTTTCCTGTTAAAACCAGAAAACTCAATCTTCCCTTTACTGTTATGATCAAAAGCAGAGGAAGAATTCTTCAGGTTACTGCTGACAAAGCCCTCAGAATTGCCCCTGGAAAGCGGCTGGTCTGTTCAGGCATGTTTGATGATAAACCCGTTGTAATGAAGTTTTTTTTAAATTCAATGAGAACAGGTCACTATTATAAAAAAGAGTTAAACGGGCTTAAAGCAATGGCTTCTTCGGGTATTAATACCCCGGGTATTGTTTTTTACGGAAGGGTTGAGAAAGGTTGTGAAAGGGTGATAGGGCTTGAACAGATCAACCCTGCACAGGACATGGTGGCAGTATTAAGTGAAATTGATGATGATATTGAAAAATATAAGAGCCTTCAGAAAAAAATAATCCGGGAAATTGCCCTTCTCCACAATTATGGAATTAAGCAGGATGACCTCCACCTTGGAAATTTCCTTTTGTCCCATGATAAAATATATACCATTGATGGTGACAGTGTGGATACAAAAAAAATGGGCACTCCCCTTCCACAGGGTACAAGCCTTAAAAACCTTGCCCTTTTTTTCAGTCAGTTTTACCCTTGTTTTGATAATTTAATAGGAGCATCAACTGAGTATTATGCCCAATGCAGACAATGGGAGGCAAGCAGTTCATATTTATCCTCTTTACTTATTGAACTTAAAAGGGTCAGGGGGAAAAAAGAGAAAAAGTATTTAAGGAAAATTTTCAGGGAGTGCTCAGAGTTTGTCCGCCATAAAAGTTGGAATATAAATTTTGTGTGTGACAGAAAAGCCTTTGATTCAGGATTTTCAAAAATTGTGAAAGATCTGGATAGTATCAGGGAAGAGGGTATTTTACTTAATTTTGAAAAAACCTTTGCAATATATAAAATTACCATTAATAATACCTTGTATGTTCTTAAGCATTATAGAAAAAAATCAGGGGCACTGACTGCCTGGCGCAATGCTCACATGCTCAAGGAGCAGGGAGTAAATATTTTAAGACCTGTTCTTGTCATGGAAAAGGGGTTTGGCCCCATTTTTAAGGAAGCTTATTTTATTGTAAAAGATACCAGAGATCTGAAAACCATTGATTATTTGAAATTTTTTAAAGAGCTTGAAAACAGGAACTTAACATTGGATATAATGAAAAAGAGTGAGGAATATACTGAAAAATGGAAAAAGTAATACTCGGGCTTTCCGGTGCATTAACCCATGACCCGTCCGCAGCAGTTTATGTGGGAAGAAAACTTGTGGCAGCAGCCGAAGAGGAGCGCTTTATCCGGGATAAGCATGCAAAAAATAAAATGCCGGAAAAAGCTGCTGCTTTTTGTCTTGAATATGCGGGTATACAGCCTGAAAATGTTGATGTTGTAGCATTCCCCTTTGCTAAAGTAAGCCTTGCATCTCCGGGCCGATGGTATTTTGCCAGACGTTACTGGTATGCCCCTGACCGCGCACTGGATGCCCTGTTCAATGGTAATCGTCATTATAGACGAAATATACGCAGGGTCAAGGGTCTGCTTAATAATCTCGGCATACCCTGGGAAAAAATAAGATTTGTGCCGGTGGAACATCACCTTGCCCATGCAAGCTCTGCCTATCATCTCAGCGGGTTTAAGGGAAAATGCGCAATTTTAGGAATTGATGGTAAAGGAGAGTATGCCACCACATTTTTCGGGTATGGAGAGAATGGAAAAATTTATAAAATAAAAGAGTTCTTTGACCCTGATTCCCTGGGGGGCATGTACGGTGCCTTTACCCAATACCTTGGATTTGAAATGCTGGATGGTGAATACAAGGTTATGGGCATGGCACCATATGGTGATCCTGAAAAATATGATTTTTCAAGGCTGATTGATTACAGTGAAAAATTTTTCAAGGTAAACACGCAATATTTAAATACAGTTGGACTCAGGCGTTATAAGGATGCAAAGGGTAAAAAATACTATTTCAGCCCCAGGCTTGTGAACTGGCTTGGACCCCAGCGGGTGGGGGACGATATTGATGATCCCTATGTGGATTATGCAGCTGCAATGCAGCATCTTTTTGAAAAGGTCTCCCTGGGGCTTATTGATCATTATCTGGGGGATATCTTAAGGGAGACGGGAAAGCTCTGCTTTGCAGGAGGCGGTGCCCTTAATGTTAAGCTTAACCAGCGTATAATAGCTCTTCCGTATGTAAAAGAGCTGTTTGCACAGCCTGCAGGCAGTGATGCCGGAACAGCTGTTGGTGCTGCATCCTATGCAGCATCATGCATGGGAATTTTTGTGGAAAAAATGGAACATGTGTTTCTCGGGCCGGAGTTTACCAATAACCAATGTCTGGAAGCTGTCAAGGCATTGGAAAAAGATAAAAAAAACAGACAGACAATAACATGGAAAACCATGGATAACACTGCAAAAGAAACGGCAGAGCTCCTTGCCGGCGGCAGCCCTGTGGCATGGTTCCAGGGGCGTATGGAGTTTGGCCCCCGGGCCCTGGGGTGCAGGAGCATCCTTGGCTGTCCCAGCATAAAAGGAATTTCAGACCGCATAAATGAACAGATTAAATACAGGGAACGGTGGCGGCCATTCTGTCCCAGCATTCTTGATACTGTTGCAGAGGATATCCTTCAGACCAGCCACCCTGCTCCCTACATGACCTTTACCTTTGAAGTGGCAGAAGAGTGGAAGAAGCGCATCCCCGAGGTTGTCCATGAGGACGGAACAGCAAGGGCCCAGGTTGTTTCAAAAAAGAGTAACCCAAAATACTATAATCTTCTTCTGGAGCTTGAAAAACTCACAGGCAATCCTGTTGTGCTTAATACATCCCTGAACCGCCGGGGTGAGCCTGTGGTATGCACTCCGGAAGATGCATTAAATATGTTTTTTGCCTGTGATCTTGAATATCTTGTCCTGGAAAATATTCTGGTCAGGAAAAAGCAGAAAGACCAGGTATAATACCCTTATCTGCTGATACTTTTTACTTTTTTAATAAGTTGTCTTGCTTCCTGGTCAAGGCTGGTTTTATTGAGATAGTTGAGAAGGAAATATATTTTATATTTATTTTCAAGTGCAGGAAGGCGCCGGTTCAGAGTTTCAAGGTCCCTTAGCTGTCTGCTGCTTTTTTTTGAAACTTTTTTTGCGCCTTCTAAATCAATAAACCTTACAGCCGGAGCATGGCAGTTTTCCTGCCCGGTTTCACAGAATTCTTTGTTGACATATATATGTTTTGGATACAGGCAGTTATGCATCAATCCATGCATATGGGTTTTTTGAATCAATTTTGCAATGCCTTTGATTACTGCTTTTTTTATCTTGATCTGACCTGGTTTCACAGGGCTTAAAAATATTTTTTCAACTTCATCAAGGGGCATATACCTGTCAAGGGCTTTGGTAATAATGATACCCCGGTTTTTTTTAAGTTTTTTACTGATACCTAAATATACAATGTCCAGGGTTGGAATTCCAAGGGATTCAAAGAGTTTGATATTTGAATACTCCTTTTGTACAACCAGCTGACGAAGGGGAGGCCTTACAGAATAGGTAAAATAGTTTTCCTGTTTTTTTAAAAAAAATGCATGGTTGTTATATCTGATTTTTGTAACACCGCTCCATGCTTTTTTTGAATCCCTGCGCCCGATATTGGGTTCGTCAAACCAGGGATCATCTCTGTCCCACAAGAGTTTAAAAGCAGTCTGGTCATGCTTTCTGCCCATTAATTGTTCAAATTCCGGGTCTATGTATTCCTTTATTGCCATAAAACTAAAATCCTGGCTGCATCTGAAATAACACTTTAATTATGTTTTAAATCAATCATGCGTTTTACTGCTGCAAAGGCATTTTTTCTTATCTCTTCAGGAACCTTGACTTCAAACTGCTTTGGATTTGTAAGGCTCTTGAGTACATGGTCAAGGGTTATTTTTTTCATATCCTGACAAAATGTTTTATCCGAAGCCGGGAAAAATTTTTTATCAGGGCAGGCCTGTGACAGGGGATAAAGGTGACCTGTTTCTGTTCCAATGATAAAGCTGTCATTTTCAGATTCCCGGGCAAATCTTATCATGCCGGATGTGCTTTCAATGGCATGGGCCAATTCTAAAATTTCAGGCGGGCATTCAGGGTGGGCAATGAACAGTGCTTCAGGGTATTTTTCCTTTGCCTTTATAACATCTTTTTTTGACAGTTTATCATGGTAGGGGCAGCATCCTTCCCATGGATATATCTTTTTTTCTGTTTTTGATGCTGCATACCCTGCAAGATTTTTATCCGGGGTCATTAAAATTTCATCAGAATCAATGGAGTTTATGACATCAATGACATTGGCTGAAGTGCAGCATATATCTGAAAGCGCCTTGACCGAAGCACTTGAATTCACATATGTTACAACAGGGATTCCATTAAGTTCAGCCTTTCTTTTTTCCAGTGCTGCAGGTGTAACCATGTCAGCCATGGGGCAGCCTGCATCCTTAACCGGCAGGATAACCTGTTTTTCCGGTGAAAGAATTGAAGCTGTTTCAGCCATGAATTTCACTCCGCAGAAAACAATGATCTTTGCACTTGTTTTTGAAGCCTTGATACTAAGCTCCAGGGAATCTCCGCAAAGATCAGCAATCTGTTGAATTTCCGGTGGCTGGTAATTATGGGCAAGAATAACAGCGTTTTTTTTCTTAACAAGGTCTCTTATTTTGTCTTTCATTAAAAGTTTTCCTTAAAATTTAATTTATCTGATTGTCCATATTAATAACATTGCTGTTTTCCGGGAGCTTGAATTCAAAAACAGAATCATCAATATGCCTAAACTTCATATTGTGAAATTCAATGCCTATTGTATCTTCATATATGTTTGAAGTGATAATTTTTTTAATGTTAAAGCTTTTTTTCTCAACAACAATTATGATTGATTGAATCTCAGGTGTTTTCACCTTTGGTATAAGTTTGAGTTTAATGATTTTATCTCTGTTCTCTTTAATGCTTATTGTATAATTTTCTTTGAGAATGGATATATCAGAAAGAAAAGAACCCCCTGCACCCTGTTTAAAGAATTTTTTTGCGCTTCCTGTTATTACCTGGTTCTGATCTGGTCTGTATATCCATAACATTGTTCCGTTTGTAATGATTTTATGCTGCCCTGGTTTAATATATTCCCATTTCATTTTACCGGGAAAGCTGAACATTGCTTTGCCTGATGCTGTTTCATCGATTTCAAGGGCTTTTAAGTTTGAGATTTGAAAAAAATCAGCTTCAAAGCTTTTTTTGCCATATCGTGTTTCAATTCCCTTTAAACATTGACTCAATGTTTTTGTGTCTGTCTCCTGGCCGTAAGCCGGGCACACAAGTGCCAGGCATATTAACACTGCCATTATATATTTATTGAAAAAGCTTGGTAATATCTTTTCTTTCATCTTTTGCATAGAGCCTTCTCAGTTTTGGTTTTTCTATTTTACCAGTCGGGTTTCTTGGAATTTTATCAAAAAATATCTTTTTCGGCCTTTTGTATTTAGGAAGATCTCTGCCAAACTCCATTATCTCCTGTTTAGTCAGCTCCATTCCTGCCTTTACCTCAACAATGGCAGCAGGAACCTCTCCCAGGCGTTTATCAGGAATACCAATGACAGCAATATCTTTTATTTTTTTATGTTCCAGAAAGAAATTTTCTATCTCATTGGGAAAAACATTTTCACCGCCGTAAATGATCAGGTCTTTAAGTCTGTCCACAA
>Ga0256846_1000680_pt1 | contig 12817 bp, 10 predicted proteins | sample TevniametaG_FD_189098 | JGI IMG/M metagenome (GOLD analysis project Ga0256846, IMG submission 189098) | Tube worm associated microbial communities from hydrothermal vent at the East Pacific Rise, Pacific Ocean - Tevnia | ecosystem: Host-associated > Annelida > Integument > Unclassified ...
TGGCGATAAATCATTTTTCCCCGGGGTCCGCCACACGCGCATCTCTACCGGGGGCGTCTGTTTTTCGGCAGTTTTATCGGGCCGCGGCAGGGCCAGCAGCTGGATGGCCGGCTGTGATGCGGGCGGGCGGGCGGGCGGCAGTTTCCTGGCCAGCGCGTCAATCATTTTTTTCAATGCCGGTTCCTGCCGATCCGTTAAAAAAACGGCTGTGCCCCGGGGCGGGGACTTTCCGGGTGACGGTTTGATATTAAACTGTCCGCCGCGCGGCACCGGACGGTTGACCCGGATGCGCCGGTGCCAGGGCTGGTCTTCATAACCGATGCGGAGGTAATCGTTGGGAAAAAGCGCTTCCCGCAGATGGATATAGGGGGCGCGGGCCGATCCTTTGATGCTTCCGATGAGCAGGCCCGACCCGGTGCGGCTGTCAAGATCAATGGGGTTCCGGGGCCGCTGGGGGAGGAAGTGGTAGTGCGTCCCCGGCCGTCCCAGCGCCCGTTCGAGAAGCTGGACGGCCGCGCGGCGGCTGCGGGAATTGTGGCCTTCGTCACGGAGCATGCGGTAGGCGGTCACCGTATAATAGACATAATGCGGGCTTTTTTTACGCCCCTCGATTTTCCATGTCTTTATCTGTTCGATCTGTTTTAATACCTTGACCAGTACATCCAGGCTCAGGTCCCGGCAGGCGAAAAACCGCTCCCGCCGGCCATTCTGTGAAAAAACCCGCCGGCAGGGCTGCACGCACCGGCCGCGCAGGCCGCTTTTGCCGCCTAAAAAACTGCTCCAGTAACACCGTCCGGAAACCGCATAGCACAGCGCGCCGTGAACAAAAACCTCGAGGTCCAGATCCGGCGGACAGGCGGCGGCCATCTGTTTGATTTCGTCAATATTCAGTTCCCGGGGGATCACGACCCGCTGGATGCCAAGCGGCCGGGGCAGCAGTGACAGGGCCGCCGGAAAGCTGGCGTTGGCCAGGGTGGACAGGTGCAGCTCACCTGAAAATCCAGCCTGACGGGCAAGTTTGATCATGGCAAGATCCTGAATAATCAGGGCATCCGGCTGGACGGACCGTTCGAGCTGTTCGATGAATGCAAGTGTCGGGGGCAGGTCTTCCGGTTTTAGCAGGCTGTTCACGGCAATGTAGACCTGACATGACTGGGCATGGGCCTGATCGACCAGCGGTCCAAGCGTATCAATGGTAAAATTTTTGGCCATCATACGTGCGGAATATTGCTTCAAGCCGCAGTAGATCGCATCGGCGCCGGCCGCCAGGGCCGCTAAAAAGGCGCTGGTGTTACCGGCTGGTGCGAGAATCGCCGGCGCAAACGGGGGCGGGGCTGTCGATGGGGGCATGGAATTCACGTATACTTCGGATTGTAAATGATTTATTCGATTTCCGGACGGATCGAAGCCCGAATGCAATTATCAATATGCGTGAATAACACATCCGGATCGGCAGCGCAAAATTGTTTTTGTCTGCCTTGTTCCTTGTCGATAATGTCTTATATTGCAACAGGATTGAATTTAATACGGGGGAATAACAATGAAAATTGCTGTAAGCGGAAAGGGTGGCGTTGGGAAAACGACATTTTCGGCGTTGCTGATCCGGACCCTTGACGAAATGGGGAAAAAAGTACTGGCCATTGACGCCGATCCTGATGCCAATCTGGCCGCTGCCGTGGGTATTCCCGATGCCGGCAAGATCGTCCCGATCGCCGAAATGAAAGAGTTGATATTCGAGCGTACCGAGGCCCATCCGGGCAGTGTGGGGGGATTTTTTAAATTAAACCCCAAAGTGGATGATCTGCCCGATGCATTATCGGCCTGTCTGGGGAACATCAAACTGATGCGCCTGGGGGGAGTGAAAAAAGGGGGCAGCGGGTGTATCTGCCCGGAAAGTACGCTACTGCGGGCCCTGGTTATGCATGTGGTTCTGGCTCGCGACGAGGTTGTGGTCATGGATATGGAAGCCGGTATTGAGCATCTGGGGCGGGCAACGGCCAGCGCCGTGGATCAGCTTCTCGTGGTGGTGGAGCCCGGTCGGCGCAGTATCGATACGGCCGGGCATATCCGGGATCTGGCCGGTGAAATCGGGTTAACGAAGATCGCCGTTGTCGGCAATAAAATCCGGAGCGAGCGGGATGAGGCTTTTTTGCGCAAACATCTGGACGGATTCCGGTTCATCGGATTTATTCCTTATGACGATGCATTGATTGAAGCGGACCTCGGCGGGATCTCTCCGTATGACGCTGCCGGCGACACCCGGTTAATCGCCCGGCGTTTTATTGATGCGCTTTATTCAACGTAAACGGTCTGGCCGGGATAAATTTTACTTCGGGGCGTCAACCGATTGATTTGCAGAAAGGATGCCAGTGGCATCTGGTTGGCGGTGGCAATTCGATAGGGACTGTCGCCGGACTTTACCCGGTAGCGCTTGAGCCCTTTTCTGCTTCGCCGGGCCCGCTGCGGCTGTCCGGCGATTTTCAATACCTGGCCGACGAAGAGAGCGGTTGTTCTTAAATGGTTCAGCCGCTTGATTCTATTCACCGTGGTACCGTATCGCCGGGCAATATTATAGAGCGAGTCGCCTTTTCGCACCTTATGCCGGGAAACATGTGTGCGTTTTCTGGGTTTTTGAGCCCGGGCAATGGGCACCACCGTTCCCCGGACCGGTATTTTGAGTTTTTTTCCGACCCGGATGGTCAGTCGCCTGTTCAGCCGGTTGGCCCTGGCGATCCGCTTGATGGATGAATGATAGCGCCGGGCAATGGCGGATACGGTTTCTCCACGCCGGACGCGGTGGTAGACGTATTTCGGCCGGGGCGGCTGGGGCGGCCGGTAGTCGGGAATGTCGGCCAGGACTGCCAGGAGCGTATCACCCGTGCCGGGAGGGACTTTAAGCGAGTAAAGGTCCGGCGGCGTTGTCTGATAGCGAAGCTCCGGGTTGAGCGCTTTCAGTGTTTTCAGGGGGACCCCGGTTTTTTTGGATATTTGCTTTAAATGAACCCGCTTGGATGTTGACACGGTTTCGAACTGGATCGGCGAATCAACGGGGATCTGGTCCAGGCCGTATTTGGCGGGATCCTCAAGGATGTTGAGCGTGGCGAGGAATCGGGGGACGTAATGGGCCGTTTCTCTTGGCAGCCGGGCATACAGATCCCAGAAATTATCTAAATAATTAATGTTCTGGGAGCGAATCAGGCGGAGCACCCGGCCTTCACCACAATTATAGGCGGCCAGAACGGTTGTCCAGTCGCCGAAAATCTGATGCAGCTCCTTGAGATAGGCGATGGCGGCCCGTGTTGCTTTGACCGGGTCCAGGCGCTCGTCCACGTAGGTGTTTCGGGTCAGACCGAATTTATAGCCGGTGGAAGAAATAAATTGCCACAGCCCCAGCGCCCGGGCCTTGGAAAAAGCGTTAACCTTAAACCCGCTTTCGATAAGCGGCAGCCAGGAGAGGGCTTCGGGCAACCCGGCTTTTCTCAACTCTTCAACGATATAGGGCCGATAGCGGCCGGATCGCTGGTAAGCCGCTCTGAAAAATGGGGCTTCGCGGCCCTTGGTAAATCGATCAATCTCTGCCTGGATATATGAGTTGATCGTTAACGGAATGGCCTTATGGTCGCCGGTAATCACAATTTGACGGGATGCGTATATTTCAAGAATACGTTTGGAAATAAGAAATCTTAAATCTTCTTTCTGCTGGATTAATTTGGGGTGCTGATCGATATCCTGGAGGCTCAGAATAAGGGCATAGGCCTGGTCCAGCGCTTCCAGGGCGGCGTTGAGCTCGCCCTTTTGCCAGAGGTCCTGGGCCAGGCTGCAATAGTCAAGTGCTTCGTCAAAGACGGCCTGAGGCGATTTATCGTTGACAGCGGCCGGCTCTTCCGGAGTAGTATCCGGCACCGTCGTGGGTATGGCTTGACCGCTGGCGGTAGCCGGCGAAACTGGCGTTTTCCCGAGGGTGCCGGTATTGTCCGGTGCGGGTAAAACCGAAGCTTCGAGTGAACGCTTTTCATTGGTTGACGGTGAATCCGACCCCTTCCGGGGCACTGTCAATATGCGCGAGGTATTGTTATTCGGCTGTGTTTCGGCTGTGCTGCCGGGGAGGGCGGCCTGCGCCGGGGGCAGCGTCTCTGGCGCGGGCGCATACATCGCCGGCATGCATCCGCTGAATGTAAAAATAAATAAAAAAAGAGCCGGAGCTGCGATGTGTTTAAATGGCCGAATGAGCAGATATGTACGCATTAAAGGTCACCGTCACGTGATTTCGGGGATTATTTTTGGATAAAGAATATCAGTCGATTACACAATGATCCGTCTGTATGTCAAGGAAATGTCGGTTTCGGGAAAAATTTATAAAGCATCATGGCGAAAAAAATTGTTTTTTATAAAAAATTACTTGAAAAATGAAATCAGGCTTGTTATATATTGTTGTTTCATGCTGCAGGCGTACTTGACAAACGGTGTCTTGCGCGTTTTTGGACCATGCCAGCGTAGCTCAGTTGGTAGAGCTACTGATTTGTAATCAGTGGGTCGGGGGTTCGAGTCCCTTCGCTGGCTCCAGCTGGGTTGAGGGGCGATGCAGCGGTTCGGCCATCGAAATTATTTCCGCTGGGGCTTTTTTCGATGGTTTGAATATTTTTCTGGTGGGGTTCCCGAGTGGTCAAAGGGAACAGACTGTAAATCTGTCGGCGACGCCTTCGGAGGTTCAAATCCTCCCCCCACCACCAGTCATTAATTTGCGGCTTTTTGTAGGAGATTTCGTATTATTTAGCGAGATCGAGTAACTACGCAGCCTCTCATCGCTGATGTGCCCTTTTGGGGCGGTCTGTTTTCTCCTTGATGAGGAGGTCTTCGATGGTGCCGAGCGGGAGTAGCTCAGTTGGTAGAGCTTCAGCCTTCCAAGCTGAATGTCGCGAGTTCGAGCCTCGTCTCCCGCTCCAGGTCGATCTGTGCCCACGTAGCTCAGTAGGTAGAGCGCTTCCTTGGTAAGGAAGAGGTTCACCGGTTCGATTCCGGTCGTGGGCTCCATGCTTTTTGTTTGCAATGGCGATGATTTTTGTTAACCATTTGATGAGATAGTTTTATTAAGTTTTACGGTATTTTTGATTTGCACGGAATTTAAAGGCCGACAAAAACACCGAAAAGGGAGGGCGACAAAAGATGGCCAAGGAAAAATTTGAGCGGAAGAAACCGCACGTAAACGTAGGTACGATTGGTCATATTGATCACGGAAAGACGACATTGACCGCCGCGATAACCAAGCACATGGGTTTAAAGGGGATGGCGGAATTTGTGCCGTTTGATCAGATTGACAAGGCCCCGGAAGAGAAAGAGCGGGGGATTACGATTGCGACGGCGCATGTGGAATACGAGACAGACAAGCGTCACTATGCGCATGTGGACTGTCCGGGTCATGCGGATTATATCAAGAACATGATCACGGGCGCGGCCCAGATGGATGGTGCGATTCTGGTGGTGGGGGCTGATGACGGCCCGATGCCGCAGACGCGGGAGCATATTTTGCTGGCGCGTCAGGTCGGCGTGCCGCGGATCGTGGTATTTTTGAATAAATGCGACATGGTGGATGACGAAGAGCTGATAGAGCTGGTAGAGCTGGAGCTTCGGGAACTGCTGGACAAGTATGAGTTTCCCGGAGATGACACGCCGATTATTAAGGGCAGCGCCTTAAAAGCGCTGGAGAGCGACGATCCGGACAGCGAAGAAGTCAAGTGCGTTTTCGAGCTGATGGATGCGATCGATGATTTTATTCCGGAACCGCAGCGGGATATCGAGAAGCCGTTTTTGATGCCGATCGAGGATGTATTCAGCATATCGGGACGGGGGACGGTGGTAACGGGCCGGGTGGACCGCGGGATCATACATGTGGGAGACGCTGTTGAGATCGTGGGTATCCGTCCGACGCAGAAGACTGTGTGCACGGGTGTCGAGATGTTCAGGAAGCTTCTGGATGAAGGTCAGGCGGGAGATAATATCGGGGTATTGCTGCGGGGGACGAAGCGCGAGGAAGTTGAGCGCGGACAGGTGGTGGCCATTCCGGGTACGATCACGCCACATACGAAGTTCAAGGCGGAAGTGTACGTATTAAGTAAGGAAGAAGGTGGCCGTCATACGCCGTTTTTCACAGGCTATCGTCCGCAGTTTTATTTTCGGACAACGGATGTGACGGGGGTGGTAACGTTGCCGGAAGGCGTCGAGATGGTGATGCCGGGCGACAACGTGACGATAGAGGGAGAGCTGATCATGCCGATCGCAATGGAGAAAGAGCTGCGGTTTGCGATTCGAGAAGGCGGTCGAACCGTCGGCGCCGGCGTGGTCAGTGAAGTGATTGAATAATTACTTTTTAAGGAGTCTTTCAGGTGAGAGTAATCGTAACCCTTGCGTGCCCAGAGTGTAAAAACAGAAATTACACAACGACCAAGAATAAACGGACCACTCCGGATAAACTTGAGTTTAATAAATACTGTCGGTTCTGCCGAAAACATACTTTGCATCGCGAAACCAAATAAAACGTGAAGTGACGGCTCTGTTTTCTGTTTTTCTCAATAGATTCAATGGATCGGCTGCAGGCCAGTAGCTCTAACGGTAGAGCATCGGACTCCAAATCCGAGGGCTGGGGGTTCAAATCCCTCCTGGCCTGCCAATCTTTTATAGGAGCATGATGGCACGCTTACAAAAAAAGAAACCCGTCGGCGCCAGGAAGAAAAAAAACCTCAACCCGGTTGTGGACGGAGGCAGTACGCCCATTCGTCAGGCCAGTTCGACTGCGGCAGCCGTCCGGGGACGTACCGAAAAAGGGGTCGTCAAAAAAAGTATCGCTGCCAAAAAAAGATCGCCGAAATCTATGGCGGTGAGCGCGTCCGGTCAGCGGCAGGGATGGGTCCAGAGAAGTATCCAGTTTTTACGGGAAGTGCGGGTCGAACTTAAAAAGGTTACCTGGCCCACGCGCAAACAGACTATCGGCTCAACTGTTGTGGTATTAATCCTGACATTTATCATTTCGGTATTCCTGGGGCTGGTTGATGTCGGACTGACGAATTTTGTCCGGGTGATTTTGCAATAGCATTTTTGCAAAGGTTTCAAAAAGGAGCGTACAATTGTGGCGCTAAGATGGTACATTCTGCACGTATATTCAGGCTTTGAAAACAAGGTCAAATTGTCCCTGGAAGAACGGATTGCGTCATCGCCACATCCCGATAAATTCGGCGAAGTCATCGTCCCGACTGAGCAGGTTGTGGAGCTCGTCCGGGGAAAACGGCGGGAATCTTCCCGGAAATTTTATCCGGGCTACATCCTTGTCCAGATGATGCTTGATGATGAAACCTGGCATATTGTGAATAATACTGCCAAGGTCACCGGTTTTCTCGGCGGGCAGGATAAACCCACGCCCATTCCGGATAAAGAGGCTGAAAGAATCCTGAACCGGATGGAAGCCGGGAAGCTGAAACCAACGCCGAAGTTTAATTTTGAAATTGGTGATGACATTCGTGTGGCGGATGGCCCCTTTGCGAACTTTAATGGAACGGTTCAGGAAGTAAACCCGGAAAAAGGGAAAATCCGGGTACTGGTGAGCATATTTGGCAGGCCCACGCCTGTTGAGCTGGATTTTATCCAGGTTTCAAAGCTGTAGATGACGGAATCTATAATGTCTGATCAGGTGTGGCCCTGTCAGAAGAAGTGGGCAGATTGATAGAAGCGCCATCGGGAAAAATCTTTTTCAGATTCTCTCGGTAACGGCCAGGATAAAAATATATCAGGATCCAGGAGTGTGTAAAAAATGGCAAAGAAAGTAATGACGCAAATTAAACTGCAGATCGAAGCCGGAAAGGCGAATCCTTCACCTCCCATTGGCCCGGCCCTGGGCCAGCATGGCGTGAATATCATGGATTTTTGTAAAGCCTTTAATGCACGCACTGCGGATGCTGCCGGAATGATTATCCCGGTGATTCTCACTGTGTACCAGGATCGGTCATTCTCTTTTATCACGAAAACGCCTCCGGCCGCCATCTTGTTGAAAAAAGCGGCTAAAATTGCCAAGGGCGCGGGCGATCCGAAACGGGATCGTGTCGGGAAGGTAACGCGTAAGCAGGTTGAGGATATTGCCAATCAGAAAATGGTGGATCTGAATGCGTTTAACCTGGATGCCGCCTGTCGGATTATTGAGGGCACGGCCAGAAGCATGGGGATCGAGGTAGCAAAAAAATAAGGTCGTCATCTTGTGTTGTAATGAACACCAAATTTAAAGGAGCGAAAAGGTACGATGCCGAAACGGGGGAAGAAATATTTACAGACTCTAACGAAGGTGGATAAAACCGTCCGGTACAACTTTATCGATGCCATCGGGATGGCCTTGGCAGCGTCATTTACCAAGTTCGATGAAACGGTTGATTTGGCTGTTCGGCTGGGTGTCGATCCGCGCCATGCAGACCAGATGGTCAGAGGCTCGGTGGTTCTGCCCAATGGTTTGGGCAAAGACGTGAAGGTGCTCGTTTTTGCCAAGGGAGAGAAAGAAAAAGAAGCCAAGGATGCCGGGGCCGATTTTGTCGGTAACGATGATCTGGTAGAAAAAATAAAGGGTGGCTGGTTTGGTTTTGACAAGGCCGTGGCCACGCCGGACGTCATGGGGTCCGTGGGCAAAATTGGCCGGCTGCTTGGACCTAGAGGGCTGATGCCCAATGCCAAGGTCGGAACGGTTACTTTTGACGTGACCCGGGCCGTTGAAGAATTGAAAAGCGGCAAAATAGACTTTCGTGTTGAAAAAGCGGGTATCGTGCATGCTCCCATGGGGAAAGTATCCTTTGGCGTAGAAAAACTGGCTGAAAACATATCCAAATTTATGGAAACGCTCATCCGCTTAAAACCACCCGCCAGCAAGGGAACCTACCTGAAAGGGATCGTTGTCTCAACAACGATGGGGCCGGGAATCAAAATTGATTCGGCGGATGTCAAAGATCTGGTGGGATAGCTAAGCTGTAGTCGTTCAAAAGCCGGGTCGCGAATGAAGACGATCCAGTGTAATAAAAATATTCTGTCGAAGACCGTAGGTGCACGAAGTTGTGGTTAATCAGCCAACGCTGGCCTACCGAGGCAGTGGATACCGCATGTGGAAATTCAATTACCTCAAGAATCATAATGGAATCCGCAGGTAGTGCCGCAGGGCTTCAATACCACGGTTTTTGGGCAGACCATGGAGGGGGGTGTCAATCTAAAGTGAAAATCGAACAGAAAAAGACGCTGGTTAAGAAAGTTACGGAGACAATTGAGGCGGCCAAGGTCATCATTGTCACTGATTACAAGGGCCTTGATGTAACGGCATTAAATGATCTGCGCAGCCAGTTGCGTGAAAGTGATATTGAATATCGTGTTGTTAAAAACACATTGCTGAAACGTGCTGCCGAGGGAAATGATCTGGCATTGATCACGGATTGCCTCAAGGGTCCCAGCGCCGTGGCGTGCAGTTTTGATGATCCTGTCGCGCCGGCCCGGATTTTAACCAAGTTTGCCAAAGAGAATGAAAAACTTGAAATTAAAGCCGGTGTGATGGACGGGAAGGCACTCGACCTGGATGCGATTAAGGCATTGTCAAATCTGCCGTCGCGAGACCAGCTGCTCGGGCAGTTTTTATCTGTCATCAATGGCGTTCCGACGGCATTTGTCCGGGTGCTTAACGGTGTTCCGCAGCAGTTCGTTAATCTGCTGCTGGCCGTAAAAGATAAAAAAGAGGCTGAAGCCGGCCAACCCGGCTAAACAACCGATATAACGGGAAGGATATACAGATTCAGCAATACGCGTATCTGTTTACGTGTTTGTTGTGGCGATCTGCCGTATCAGGAAACGCGGTACGATAAATTAGTTCAACGGATCAAACTCATTAAAGATAATATTTTGGAGGAATTTAAGATGGCCGATATTACCAAAGAGGATGTGATTGAATTTATTTCCGGAATGTCCGTGCTTGAACTGTCGGAAATGGTGAAGGAAATGGAAGAAAAGTTCGGCGTCAGCGCTGCGGCGCCGGTGGCCATGGCTGTGGCCGCGCCGGGTGCGGATGGCGGCGGCGCTGCGGCTGAAGAGAAAACCGAATTCGACGTTATTCTAACCACCTTTGGAGATAAGAAGATTCAAGTCATCAAGGAAGTCCGAGCCATAACCGGCCTGGGCCTGAAAGATGCGAAGACGCTGGTTGACGGTGTTCCCCAGCCGGTCAAAGAGGGGATCCCCAAAGATGAGGCGGAAAAAATCAAGGAACAGTTGGAAGGGGTCGGCGCACAGGTAGAAATCAAATAGCCGGGAGAGCCTCCGGTAAACGGCTCTGGTCGGATTATTCCGGCAGTTGTTTATCGGTTTTCCATCCCAGTTGTAATCTGAAAGGGGGGGCAGTGGAAAGTATCAAATCCACTTGAGCATTTCTTTCTGTCCTCCATATGGCACCTGAATCGGGCGAAATATTGCCCATTCAGGTGCAACTTCGATTAGCGGAGATACCATGCCTCAAAGTACACCGGTCACCGAACGTATCCGGAAAGATTTCGGCAAGATTCGCAAGATTATCGATATACCCGATTTAATCGGTATTCAACATGAATCCTATGACCGTTTCTTACAGATGAACACCCCGCCCGATAAACGCAAGGATATCGGTCTGCAGTCGGTCTTCAATTCTGTATTTCCCATTAAAGATTTCAGCGGAACGGCCTCTCTGGAATTTGTGGGATACCGTTTTGACAAAGTAAAGCACAGCGTTAAAGAATGTGTCCTGAGAGGAATGACTTACGAGATTTCCATGCGGATCACTGTCCGCCTGGTTGTATACGATGTTGACAAGGAAACGGGGATCTCGAATATTCGGGATATCAAGGAGCAGGAAATTTATTTCGGCACCATCCCGTTGATGACGGCCAAAGGGACATTTGTTATTAATGGTACCGAACGGGCAGTTGTCAGTCAGCTCCATCGTTCATCCGGTGTCTTTTTTGATCATGATAAAGGCAAGTCACACTCCAGCGGGAAAATTATTTACAGCTCCCGAATCATTCCCGTTCGCGGATCCTGGATCGACATGGAAGTCGATCCAAAGGATATCGTCAATGTGCGCATTGATCGCCGGCGGAAATTTCCGATTACGCTTTTATTCAAAGCCCTGGGCTATACCACCGAAGATCTGCTTGATTATTTCTACGATACGGAAATCATTGTCCGCAAGGATAAGCTTTTTTATAAAAAGTTAAGAGCCAAACTCATGAAGGGGTATCGGGCGGGGCTCGATATATTGGACCCGAAAACCGGCGACGTCCTTTTGCCGGCCGGCCGGCTGTTAACCCTGGCTGCCATTAAACGCCTAAAAGCAGCTGATGTGGAATGGATTCCCATCACGGAAGAGGAGCTTCTTGATAAAATCTGCGCCACGCCCATTGTCGACAGCAAGACCGGCGAAACCCTGGTGCAGGCCAATGAAAAATTTGACGAAACGAATATTAAAAACGTCATTGCCGCCGGCATAGATCAGTTCGGCATTCTTTTTATCGACCAGACCACGACCAGTGAATCCATCCATAAAACCCTGCTGATGGACAAGGTGGAAACCCGGGAAGAAGGCCTGATCGAAATTTATCGGCGCATGCGTCCGGGAAATCCGGCCACACCGGAAGTGGCCCTGGGGTTTGTGGATCATCTCTTTTTCGATTCAGCATACTACGATTTATCCGGTGTCGGGCGACTGAAGATTAATCAGCGGACGGGTATTGATACGGACATCGGCTTGAGAACGCTGCGGCGGGAAGATATCCTTGTGACGGCCAAAACCCTTGTGTCGCTTCGGGACACCCAGGGAGCGGTGGACGATATTGACCATCTCGGAAACCGGCGGGTCCGCGCCGTGGGCGAGTTGCTTGAAAACCAGTACCGCATCGGCCTGGTCCGAATGGAGCGGGCCATCAAGGAACGGATGAGCCTTCAGGAAGTAGATGCATTGATGCCCCATGATCTGGTTAATTCCAAACCGGTAACCGCTGTGGTAAAAGAGTTTTTTGGAACGAGCCAGCTGAGCCAGTTCATGGATCAGACCAATCCGCTTTCCGAAACGACTCACAAGCGTCGGCTGAGCGCCCTGGGACCGGGTGGATTGACCCGGGAGCGGGCTGGCTTCGAAGTCCGCGACGTGCATCCTTCTCATTACGGGCGTATCTGCCCGATCGAAACACCGGAAGGGCCGAATATCGGACTGATTGTATCATTGGGGACCTACGCCCGGGTCAATGAATACGGATTTATTGAAACTCCCTATCGGAAAGTGACCGATGGGCAGGTGACGAAAGATGTGGTTTTTTTCGGTGCTTTTGACGAAAAAGATCACCCCATTGCGCAGGCCAATGCCCAGGTTGATGATAAAAACCGGTTTGTTAATCCACTGGTGACGTCCCGGGTGGCCGGTGAATTTACCATGGTTCCCGCGAAACAGGTGGACCTGATGGATATTTCACCGAATCAGCTGGTTAGTGTATCCGCGTCATTAATTCCTTTTCTGGAAAACGATGATGCCAACCGGGCGTTGATGGGGTCCAATATGCAGCGGCAATCTGTTCCCCTGCTCAACTGCCAGGCACCACTGGTGGGAACGGGTATTGAACGAGTGGTGGCCAAGGATTCCGGAGTGACCCTGGTGGCTGACCGGGATGGTGAAGTTGTTGACGTTGATGCTTCCCGGATTCTGATCAAACATTCGGAAGCCAGCGATGAGAATGAAGCCGACGAAGCCGGTGGCTCGGTAACTATCTATAATTTAGACAAATTTATTCGA
>Ga0256846_1000681_pt1 | contig 12815 bp, 10 predicted proteins | sample TevniametaG_FD_189098 | JGI IMG/M metagenome (GOLD analysis project Ga0256846, IMG submission 189098) | Tube worm associated microbial communities from hydrothermal vent at the East Pacific Rise, Pacific Ocean - Tevnia | ecosystem: Host-associated > Annelida > Integument > Unclassified ...
TATACTCTTAGAATCTGTAAGTTTAAAAGCTCCATTCAGATTTTTTACTCTCTGATTATATCCTAACCCTGTTTGAGGTTCGGTTCTTTTAACTTTTATAAGTTTTTTTCTTAAAATGGGAATACCGGTCCGAATTGAAATGAGTTTTGAAGTTTCATAAGTAGGATCATAATTTCTTTTTCTTCCTTGATCTGCGGGGACCGGAATAATCCAGTCAAATTCAAAACCGATCTCTCTTTCCATTAGATTAATATAGATATCGGCAAATAAATATTTTAAACTTTCCAATTCATTAAACTTATATTTAATAATCAGATTCCTCAGCAATCCGTTATATTCGCCTGATGAAATATGCCTTTTAAAAGGAGGTCTTTTCATAATACATTGTCCACAAAGCCCTTCATCTTCTATTTCGACCCCACATACTTCACAACGGTTAATACCTTTTTCATGAAGCAATTCCATACAATCCTTACATACGGGGATTTTGTCATATATAATCTTTGAACAGACTATACATTCATTGTAATACAAGAGAGAAAGCAGCTTAACCGGAAATAGTTTCAATTTTTTATATATAAAGTCACTATTCTATTTTAAATCTAATCAACAGATGTAAACTATTCCGAAAAATATATATTTTTTCTCTTTTCTGCTGATTTTATCTTTATAATAGTTTCCACCGATTCATCACCTTTCTTTAGAATCATCTTATATGTTCCGGGTTTGACAAACGGTCTTCGTCCCTCGGGAAGTTTTCCCCTCACCGACTTATCAACTAAGAAATCCCACTCGAGACGGTTAATTCCGTAATTAGCTTCTATTTCCCAAGTTCTAACTATTTTATTTTTCGAATCTTTCAGATATATCTTCACGATTCCAGGATTCTTAACATGAAAAAAAATATTTACCGGTTTAATCTTCCTGGGATGTCCGACCTGTACCGGTTTTTCCTTTTCCCACCAATATTCTGCTTGTTGTTCATCAACCTTAAATATATGGATTGATCTCTTTTTTATTTTTGGAACATAAGCCTGAAGAACTTTTACAGAGCCTACCCAAACACTCCTTCCGTAAGTTCCAATAATTAAATCCATTTCTCTCGGATGAATACAAATATCATAAGCAGGTATATTCGGTAAATTCACTGCAAGTGCATCCCATCTTTTTCCACTGTCAAGAGTCACATATACACCATAATCACTTCCTGCATAAAGAAGATCGGGATTTACCGGATCTTCTCTTATAACATTAAAACATTCATTCGGAAGATTCCCCTTGATAGAGATCCAGTTTTCCCCATAATCCACACTTTTATAAAGATAAGCCTCTGTATCATTCTCTCTAAACCCGGTAAAAGTTGCATAAACAGTCCCCTCTTCAAATTTGCTCGGTTCAATACGTGTAACCCACTTGTTTTGGGGTATATCCTTCGTGCATCTTTTCCAATTTAAACCTGAATCTCTGCTGACCCATATCCATCCCTCGTCAGTTCCCGCATAAAGAAGACCGAATCTGATTTTACTTTCCGCAAGGGCTGAAATATTACCATATGAGACATTTCCTCCCACATTTACAAATGAACCTTTTTTACCCTCACTTGTAAGATTCGGACTTATAGTCTTCCAGTGGTCTCCCCGATCAAATGAACGATGAATAAATTGAGTTCCGGTATAAATTATATCCGGATGGAAACTACTCATTACTATAGGAGTTACCCAGTTAGTTCTGAATGGGGGCTCTTTCGGGAATTCCGGTATAGGTCGTATCCGTTTTGATTCGGATGTAATCAGGTCTTTTCTTGATATTTCTCCAAACTGAGTCCCGAGATATGCTGTTTTATTATCAACGGGATTTATCTGAATAAACATTCCGTCTGCTCCCCAAATGCTCTTCCATGAATCTATCTGATCATAAGGCTTCACCTCTTTTGCCAATCCCATACCGATACCGTTATCTTGAAGACCTGTAAATATATGATAAGGTTTTTCCATATCGTATGTAACCGTATAAGATTGACCTACTGGAATATTTTTTACCGGTCTCCAGCTGATACCTCCGTCCATACTGATATTTAACCCTCCGTCATTGCCGAGAAGGACTCTGTTCCTGTCTTTGGAATCGTATAACACTATATGATTATCCGCATGAACATTAAACCCCTTCTCATCTGCATATTTGAAAGTTTTGCCCCCATCATCAGTTTTGATAAGGGAGATCAGACATATTAACAATTTTTGATCATCCCCGGGGTCAACTGCGATTCGTCCGAAATAGTAAGTTGCAGTACCATAACCCCAGTCAACATTATTCCATAAATCCGCTTCATGAGTTTTTCCCCAATTCAAACCCGCATCATTTGTTACATATAATTCCGGACCTATACATTTCGGTTGAAAAACAGGAATATCCTTCTGATTTTTTACATATTTCTTCATATCTTTAAAATAATTAAATTCTTTCTTCTTGTGATCTATTCTTATTTTCTTCGAACTGAATTTACGAGGGAAACCGTATAACTTTAAAAAATTATTTATCCTTTTGTCCGATAATTTAAGAAAGCTTTTCACTCTCATTTTTAGGAATTCCGCTGGTTTTAATGGAGCCGGGTTTTCTTTAGAAAAAGGTCTCGGACTCTGATTATCAATTATTGCATATAATTTTCCCTCTTTTTGATAACTTTGAGCAAGACCTATCCTCCCCATTCCGGCACCGTTTGGAAGACCTCCTGCCAATTTAATAAAAGTACTTCCTCCATCTTTACTTTTCCATATTCCGCTTCCGTTACCGCTTTCACGAAAATCCCATGCTTTACGCTGCCTTTCCCACGTGCTTGCATATATGATTTCCGGATTGAATCTGTCAATTAAAATATCTACGGCACCGGTGAATTCCGGACATTTCAGAACATGTTCCCACGTTTTTCCTCCGTCAGATGTCCTGAAAACTCCTCGTTGCCCTCCTGAAGTATAGACGGGTCCTAAAGCTGCTACAAACACTTTTTCGGGTGATCCCGGATAAATTACAATTTTCCCTATATGATGTGAATTTATTAATCCAACATTTTTCCATGTCTTGCCTTGATCATTACTTTTATAAACACCAGTCCCCATATAAACGGTTCTTGTATTTGAAGGTTCTCCAGTTCCGACCCAAATCGTTTTGGGAATTCCGGGAGTACTCCATGTAACCGCAAGAGCTCCGACACTGAATGTAGCCTCTCTGTCAAAAATCGGTTCCCAGCTTTGTCCGTCATTTCTTGTAATCCAAACACCACCTGTGGCATAAGCAACGATCCATGTTGCCGGTTTGCGCTCATCCATTGCAATTGACATAACTCTTCCACCTTGAGCAATAGGACCTACATTGATAAAAGGAATAGATTTATAAGGACTCTTCATAATTAAAGATTTTCGTTTTTCAAAAGCTTTAATTCTTATTGAAGGATCTAACGTTTGCCACTTTGGATGCAATCTTTTTAATGCATCTTCCCTTGTTGATGATATTAAAGGAATTATTATTGTAACCATAAAAAATAAAATCACTATTTTTTTCATTAATTCACCTCATTAGAATAAAATACTATTTAAATAGAAATCTCTTGTCAAATAAAACTATTATTAAAAAAAGAAAATAATTTTATTTTCACAACCTAATAAAGATATATTTAAAAAAGATAAGAAGCGATAAAAATTTTCATCTTTTTATTATTTTAAACTTTAAAAGGGAAATATACTCTTTAAGAATAAGCTTAATATTTCTCATTTTTTTAGCAAGAGTAAATGCACTATATATTTCGGATCTATCCATTTTAACTATTTTGTAATTCTTTATTTTTAGATATTTTATCATGGAGCCTGTTCTTAGTTGATGATAGGGGGATGTACAGACAATTATATTTTTTAAATGGAAATCACTTATTATTTTTTTTGTAAAAACAAGATTATCAAACGTTGTCTGACTTTTACCTTCGAGAATTATATCCTTCTCCATTACTTTCATAGAAATAAGATAATTTTTGATAGTTTTTATAGCCGGACTATATTTATACAAACTTCCGTCAGATACTATTATTTTTCTTCTCTTTTTTCGGTATAATCTTATTGCAAGGTTAAGTCGTTCTTTGGTGCTATCCCCGATCCTATTCCCTTTCTTTAATCCTCCACCCAAAACAAGTATTGCATCGCCGTAATCATCAGCCAAATACTCTCCTATATTTAAGGGATGAAGGAAAAGAAGATAAATATTTGTAAATATGAATAACGAAATTATAAAAAGAAAAAAAATGATATAGATCTTAGACTTTTTCATTATTCAAATTATAATACAGGAAGAAAAAATGTTAAATTTTTTTAGGTTAATTACCGTTATAATTATTAATAAATTCAGTTAATGTTTTTAGTTTAAGCCATTTTCTGAATAAATATCCAATACCTACCCCAAATTCAATTATAACTAATAGTTTAAGAATAATGCTTCCGATTACAGGAATAAAATATAGTAAGAGATAAATAAAAGAACCTATAAGTAAATATATTCCCGGTGAATAAATATCTATTCTCATTAATTCGGTTAAAAATTTTCCAAAATAGTAATAAAGAACAATTCTTCCGAAAATTATCATAAATATTATAAAAATCATCTGGATAATTAAAAGAGGGATACCGATAACGATAAAACTTAATATAACAAAACTGATAAAAAGAATAATTGACAGAAGTAAACCTGAAATTCCGTACAGAACAATTTTTGATTTGTTTTCTTCAAAAATTTCTACTGCAAATGTTATTTTATTTGGGAAAACAGCAAATACAAACAGGGCTATAATCAATGAAATAATTGAAAAGATCATCTTCATAAGAGCCAGTGTATTTGAATTTACAGTAAAAAAATCTACAGATGAATTTATTTTTTTTAGAGAGAATGAAACATTGTGAATCTCCCCTTTCACTTTACTACCTTCTTCACGGTTAAGATTACCGCTTATCACAATAAGATCTCCGTCAATTTCAGCATTTTTCCCTATTTTGACATCTGCAAAAACCGCTACGACATCTTTCCCGACTTTACCGTTTATATTAACCGTTCCACCTATCTTTATAAGGAAATGTTCCACATTACAATTTACAATTATACTCTTGCCTAAAACTATGATATTCCTCTGATCTTTTTTTTTGATTTCATAACTTTTATCTGTTGATGTTTTAGCTATAATTATCCCCGAAAGTAATAAGAATAATAAAAAAGAGGTCAATAGTTTAATTTTCATAAATATCTATCTTTCGGATTTTAAAGAAGCCTGAATTCTCTTAAAAATTATAAATAACAGAAAAATAAAGATCGATGTAAATATTAAACCTGTAACCCCTGCTCCGAGATGAATATTTAATACGGCTTCTATCAGTGAATTTAAAGCCTTAAATACGGTATTAATCCCTATAAAAACAGTCTCAACAAAATTGACGAATGTACTTATCAGTGTAGAAGTTTTTTTTGAAGTTGCTTTCAAAGCTTGGATAATGCTGTCATTTGCAAAATTAAAATATATATATATCCCGGTTATAAGCATTAAAAAACTTGCCAATATAAGAGATACAATGGAACCGAAATATGAATATCCCTTTGTGATTTTATTTATAACCGTTTTTTCGATTTGTTCAGGCGGATTAAGAAGAAAAGGTTCATTCAGGGCATTATTCATTTCCATATATAATGCATATTTTTCAGAACATTTTTTACATACTATCAGATGATCTCTTATCAGAGATGAATCCACGCTATTCAGTTCATTTTCCGTATAAGCAATTATTTTATCATCACTCAAACATTTCATTTTTTTTCATCTCCATTCTAATAATTTCTTTAGCCTTGAATATTCTGTTCTTAACCGTACCAACCGGCAATCCTGTTATTTCGGCTATTTCATCATATTTAAGTTCCTGCTGATATCGCAGAAGTATCAACTCCTTGAATTTAAAGGGAATTTTATCAACAGTTTCCCAGATAAAAGATTTTATTTCTTCTTTCTGAAGAATTTCAAGTCCATCAAGCGATTTAATGTTATTATGATAAACAAGATGTTTTTTAGGGAATGAATCATCTTCAAGCGAATTAACAAATACCTGATTTTTTCTTATGTGGTCAATAACAAGGTTATAACAAATTCTGTATGCCCATGTGGAAAATTTATATTCAAAATTGAATTTATACAATACCGTATAAATTTTAATAAAAAAATCCTGTGTAAGTTCCATTGCCGATTCTTCATTACGAACCATTCTGAAAATGAAATTGTAAATTCTTTTATTATATTTTTTCATTAACTTCTCAAAAGACAACCTATCTCCTTTTAATATTTTTTTTATTAAAATTTGATCGTCATCTAATTTCATATTACGTTAAAATGTTAAAAAAGTTTTATTCTGTCTCAACAATATCCGTTCCTTTTTCATATTTGATTTCAAATTCATCTTTCTTCAAATCAATCTTAAATAGATATTTACCAAACTTATATTCAATTAAAACTCCGGTCGGATCGGTTTGAATCACCTTATCCGGTAAAAAATTTTTTTTCAACTCTATTTTAAAATTAATTCCCGATTCGGATTCATTAAAAAATATGATCCTTTTCTTTTTATCTGATTTCACCGAATTATCATAATTCGTATGGAATATCCTCCATAACCATATCCTTTTTTTATCCTTTAAAAAACCTCTTGTAAGCTGAGCTTCGTCTTTTTCATAAAACTCATATCTATTATTTTTTAAAACCCATATTTTTAAAGAAGGCTTTAAATATACCCATTTCAAATGCTCTTCATCCGAATAAATTATATATCCATTTTCTTCAGATACTATATCACCCTCATCAATTACTTTTAAATTAAAAAATACTTTGAAAGGTTTAATAGAACTTATTTTAACTTTAACCTTTTTTGTAAGATCATCTTTTGTATAAAAAAGAAAGCTAAGATTGAAAAGCAGTAAAAAAACTATTAATTTTCTAAGCAATGATCACACCCAGAGCAATTGAATGCAGCTTGTCTATATCACTTTCATTTCTGGATGGTATAAGAACAGGTATTTTAGCACCCATAACAACATGAGCAACCGTTTGTTTAAGATAATATGTAAAACTCTTCCCGAGAAGATTTCCGGATTCTATATTAGGCATAATAAAAATATCAACATTCCCCGCAACAGGATGATCTATATTTTTATGTTCAGCAGCTTCTCTTGATACGGCTATATCAAGAGCAAGCGGACCATATACGGAACAACCTTTGATCTCTCCATTTACATTCATCTCCATAAGAAGTTTTGCATCGGTAGTTGCAGGCATTGAATCTTTCACGGATTCAACTGCTGCCATAATACCGACATTAGGGTTTTTATAACCAAGATTATGGAAAACATCAACACTATTTTCAATTATATGTTTTTTCTGCATAATATCCGGAAGAATAACAAGCCCTCCGTCACTAAGACCAATAATATTCTCTTTATCTTTTATAGGATTTTCGGTAATCATAATATCCGAAAGAAGATTTCCCGTTCGCAAACCTTTCTCTTTATCAAGAATAGGCTTCATAAGTTTTGAAGTAGGGAGAAACCCTTTTAAAATAACCTTAACATCTCCTGAATTTGCCAATTCAACAATTTTTGAGGCTGCTTCTTCATCTGATCCTGCCTCTACAATTTTAAAATCTTTGAAATTTCCGCCATTTGATTCTAACAAGACTTTGATTTTCCTAACATCTCCGGCAAGAATAAAATCTGAAATTCCCTCTTTATAAGCAGAAACTATAGTTTTTGCGGAATTATTATCATGAGGTGACGGAACTCCTGTCACCATTCCACTCTTCTTTTTTGCAGTTTCGATAAGTTGAATGAAAGATTTAATCATACTTCCTCCGTAAATTTACATTCCCTGGGACATCATTTTAACAAAATCTTTATTAGTCTTTGTTTTTGATAATTTTTCAATCAGTAATTCCATAGCTTCAACCTCACTCATTTGTGCCAACACTTTTCTTAGAATCCATATCTTATTTAGCTCTTCCATTGGTATTAGAAGTTCCTCTTTTCTTGTTCCGGATTTGAATATATCAATAGCAGGAAAAACCCTTTTATCAACAAGTCTTCTATCAAGATTAATTTCCATATTACCGGTTCCTTTAAACTCTTCAAAAATAACTTCATCCATTCTGCTTCCCGTATCGACAAGTGCAGTTGCAAGAATCGTAAGACTTCCACCCTCTTCAATATTTCGTGCAGCCCCAAAAAATTTCTTCGGTTTATTTAAAGCATTTGCATCCACTCCACCTGAAAGAACTTTTCCCGAAGGAGGAGTTATTGCATTATGTGCTCTTGCCAGTCTGGTTATTGAATCAAGTAATACTACAACATCTTTTCCCATTTCTACCATTCTTTTAGCCTTCTCTATAACTATATCGGCAACTTTAGTGTGGCGCATCGGAACTTCGTCAAATGTCGATGATATAACTTCTCCGTTCACCGTTCTTGCCATATCTGTAACCTCTTCGGGTCTCTCATCAATAAGAAGGACAATTAAATGAATTTCAGGATGATTTATTGCAATTGACTTTGCTATACTCTGCAGGATCATTGTTTTACCAGTTCTTGGAGCAGCAACTATCAAACCTCTCTGTCCCTTACCTATCGGAGTAAGTAAATTCATTACGCGTCCGGTTGTATTTGATGCATCTGTTTCAAGGTTTATCTGTTCATCAGGGTACAATGGTGTCATTTTTTCAAATCTTCTATTTATTCTTAACTTATATACCTGATCCGGATCTTCAAAATTTATTGCCTCTACACTAAGAAGAGCAAAATATTTTTCGCCGCCTTTAGGTGGTCTTACAGATCCTGAGATTGTATCACCCGTCCTAAGATCAAATTTATTTATCTGTGACGGAGATACATAAATATCTTCCGAACTTGACAGGTAGGAATACTCTTCAAATCTTAAAAAACCATATCCGTCACTATGGACATCAATAACTCCCTCTGCAAATAATTTCCCATTCGCACTAGCTTGAGCACTTAATATTTTAAAAAAAAGCGAACTCTTATCCTTTATATCACTATCTTCCAATTTAAATTCTTTTACAACCGACTTTAATTCCGCAACTTTCATTTCTTTTAGGTCTTTCAATAAGTACATTTTTACTCCTCTAAAGATTTTTGAATGTATTCCAAAATCGTTAACTCAGAATCCCGTTTCTTTGTAGAAAATGGAATAACTTTCAAATCAAAATTTTTTTGATATTTTTTTAATTGATTAATTAAATCTGAATTTGATAATTTATCACTTTTAGTGAAAATTGTCAATATCTTTATATTTCTTTTTGATATTTGAACCAATGTTTTAAGATCAATATCCATGAATCCTCTTCTAGAATCTATCAAAAGCATTATTAATTTAATATTTTCAGATATTTCAAAGAAAGAGTTAATTAACAATGAAACTCTAACTTTTTCACCTTTTGGAATTTTAGAATAACCGTAACCGGGAAGGTCAACGAAATGTACTTCATCATTTACTTTATAGTAGTTTATACTAACTGTTTTCCCCGGTCTTGAACTTGATCTGGCAAAATTTTTTCTTCTCATCAACTTATTTATTAATGATGATTTTCCGACATTCGATCTACCGATAAAAGCTATTTTCGGTGAATCACAACTCGGAATATTTTTCACATTAAATACCGTATCGGTAAGCTCTACTTTTTTTATAATCATTTTTATTTAAAGTTTTAGATACTTAAGAATACAAATTATTGAATTTTGGAACTGAGATCAGGTTTAATTACCTGACTTTTAATATTATCCAATTCAATACTTTTCTCAAGGACAATATCAATAAGCATATCCATATTTTCCACAAAATATATTGATATCGAATCTTTTATCTCAGAAGGAATATCTTCAAGATAATCCTTTCTGTTTTCTTCAGGGATTACTACATTCTTAACACCATAACGATGAGCTGCTATTATTTTTTCTTTAATTCCACCGACAGGAAGAATCTCACCTCTTAAAGTAATTTCGCCTGTCATAGCAAAATTTGCTTTTACTTTAATTCCGGTAAGTTGAGAAATCATGGAAATAGCAAGGGTTACACCGGCAGAAGGTCCGTCTTTTGGAACTGCACCCTGAGGAATATGGAGATGAACATTATATTTTTCCATAGTATTGGTATCAAATCCAAGTTCAAACAATTTTAGTTTGATATAACTGAAAGCAGTTGAAGATGATTCTCTCATCACTTCACCCAATCTTCCGGTAAGAATTAACTCTCCTTTTCCATTTATAAATCTTGATTCTATAATCAACAATTCCCCACCGTAAGGAGTCCAAGCCATACCGATAGCAACACCCGTTTCACTTCTTTTTAACATTTTAATATCATTAAACTTTTGAATTCCAAGAAATTTTTTAATATGAGAATTCTTTAATATAAATTTATCTCTTTTTTTCATTCCTCCGTTTTCAACAAACTGTCTTGTTATTTTTCTGAAAACCTTACCCAATTGCCTTTCAAAATCCCTTACTCCCGCTTCCCTTGTATAACCGTTTATTATTTCCATTAAAAAATCATCCCTTATCTCAACATCTTTCTCTGATAAACCGTTTTTTTCCAACTGTTTTTTAATAAGAAAATTTTTCGCTATCTGCATTTTTTCCATCCTTGTATATCCCGGGATCTCTATTATCTCCATCCTATCCCATAAAGCAGCCGGTATGTTTTCACTGGTATTAGCTGTTGTAATGAAAAAAATTTTAGACAGATCCATTTCAATATCAATATAGTGGTCAATAAATTCTACATTTTGCTCAGGATCAAGAACTTCGAGCAGAGCGGAAGCCGGATCTCCTCTAAAATCCGAGCTCAACTTGTCAATTTCATCAAGTAGAAATACAGGATTCATAAATTTTGCTTTTTTTAAACCTTTCACTATCTGCCCCGGATATGAACCGATATAAGTTCTTCTATGTCCTCTTATCTCAGCCTCATCTTTTACTCCTCCGAGAGAAATTCTTACAAAAGGTCTGTTAAGGGCTCTTGCAATAGATTTTGAAAGTGAACTTTTCCCAACACCGGGAGGTCCTATAAAGCATAAAATTTCACCTGAAGGTTTTTCGAGAACCTGCCTTACGGCAATATAATCCAAAATTCTGTCTTTGACTTTTTCCAAACCATAATGATCTTCATCAAGGATAGCAGATGCAACTTTCAGTTCATTATTCTCTTCTTTATATTTTTTCCAAGGTATCATAAGAAGCCAATCTAAATATGTTCTTGAAACCGTACTTTCTGCCGAATATGGCGGCATCATTTCAAATCTTTGCAACTCTTTAAGTGCACTCTCTTTTACATTTTCAGGAAGATTTTTTCCTTCAATTCTATTTCTGTAATCTTCAATATCATTTTCCTGAATATCTTCAGGGCGTTTTGATTTCCAATCTTTTGCTGAAGATTTTCCTCTAAGATTTTCCTTTTTCAGTATAAACATAATTCTCTTCATTCTTTTAGAGACATCAAGTTCTTCAAGTAGATATTGCTTATCATTAACAGGAATACTTAATATAGAGGAAATGATATTTGAAATCTCATTCGGATCACTTTTCTCAAGTTTTGATAAAATCCCGGGAATATTGAACCTCTTTTTTTCCATATATTCTGAAAAAATATTTACAACCTCTTTTCTCCAGGATTTTGATCTATATTCTTCTTCATTTTTATCAATTTTATCTACAAGAGGCATAACTTTAACAAGATAAAAATCTTCTTTTCCAATAAACTTTTCTATATGACCTCTTTGCAAACCGTGTATTATTACTCTGAAACTTCCATTTCTTTGAAGAACTGATTTTTCTACCTTTGCAATAATTCCTATTTTATGAATCTCTTCCGGTAAGGGATCTTCATTAAACTGATCCGTTTGAACAGACAGAAAAATATATTCACTATATTTTTCCTTTGAAACCTTTAACGCTGACACAGATTTTTCTCTACCGACTAAAATAGGTATAATTGTAGATGGAAATGCAACTAATTCTCTTAAAGGGATTAACGGTATTTTTATATATTTTGTTTTCAGGCTATCCATTTTTTTTCTTTTAAAAATTTATTATCAAGTATAAGCTTTCTTTTCTTCTTATTCTTTGGAATCTCATACATAAGATCAAGCATCATATCTTCAAAAATAGCTCTCAATCCTCTCGCTCCAACTCCACGTTTTACAGCTTCTTCGGTGATTTTTTTTAAAAGCTCATCCGAATATTCAATATCAACACCATCCATTTTAATAAGTGCTTTAAACTGCTCTGTTATGGCATCTTTCGGTTCTTTAAGAATTCTTAACAGTTCTTCATTCGAAAGGTTTTTTAAAATCCCCGTAACCGGAAGACGTCCTACAAGTTCGGGAATTAATCCGAATTTTATTAGATCTTCGGTTTCAACATTTCCAAGAACATTAATATTATCAAATTTTTGATTTTTATTTATTGTTTTAAAACCGATAACATTTTTTTTCATCCTTCTTTTTATAATCTTTTCAAGACCGACAAAAGCTCCTCCGGCTATAAACAGAATATTTCGCGTATCGATCTTTAAAAACTCTTTGTAAGGATGTTTTCTTCCGCCCATAGGAGGGACATTAGCAACAGTTCCCTCAATTATTTTTAAAAGAGCTTGCTGAACTCCTTCACCCGAAACATCTCTTGTTATAGAAACATTTTCACTTTTTCTTGATATTTTATCTATCTCATCAATATAAATAATTCCC
>Ga0256846_1000682_pt1 | contig 12799 bp, 11 predicted proteins | sample TevniametaG_FD_189098 | JGI IMG/M metagenome (GOLD analysis project Ga0256846, IMG submission 189098) | Tube worm associated microbial communities from hydrothermal vent at the East Pacific Rise, Pacific Ocean - Tevnia | ecosystem: Host-associated > Annelida > Integument > Unclassified ...
ACGAGTAATCTATTATAAAAAAAACATCCTCTTTGCAATCATTCGGAATGACAAATGAATTATAAATGCGAACGGAAATGCGAGCAAAGGAAATTTCGGAAATATTTCACTTTATGAACCTTTTACTTTAAACTCATAGCAATCTGTCATCGGGCTTTTCCCTCCCTATGTGGTTTGTCTATAAAAGCGACTAACATTTTGATATTTATCATGCGATTTAAGAAGTTTTTTTTGACACACACAAGTTTTAGTCTTATTCTTAAAACATTCGTGCATTCGCAGTAAAAAAATTTATTGTATCTTCGTTTGAAAAGTCAACTATCTTTAGCAAGATATTAACAACAATTGGGAAAAACAAAATGAAAAAAAACATATTTTCAATATTACTGATGTTTCTTATTTTTATGAGTTGTCATAAAAACAAAACGGATATTTTAAATTGTAAAAACGATAATTCTCTCGATATAATTAGGCAAAGAAATTTTAAAATGGGTTTCAGCACTTGGAGCTTCGGTCCATCTTTACCTGACAAAGAAAAAACCTATCAATTTATTCAAACTAATGCTGATATCTATTCTGAGCAAATAGATTATAAAATTCCTTGGAATGCTTTAATAAACAACACGGCATTCCCAAGTGATTTTGTTAACGACATTAATTATCGTCTTTCAAAAAAATTGAATAATCATCAACTGCTTTTATCGGTGAGTCTACTCAACAATGAAAGAGATGATTTGCTGGAAGATTATGATGGCAGCCTACCTAATTATACTTTTTTAAACGATATAATTATCGAAAATGCATATTATAAATATCTGGAATATTTAATTTCTAAATTCAACCCTGATTACTTGGTTACCGCAATGGAGATAAACGAATTAAAACTTCATTCTGAAACAAAATGGTCAGAATATAAATTGTTGATGAACCATATTAGAACCCGATTAAGAAACGCTTATCCCAACTTACAGTTTACCGAATCCGTTACTCTACACAATTGGTATCATCCGGATGTTCCCAATCAAACCGATTTTGCTTTGGATATTACAAATTATGTCAATCAACATTTAGATTTTATTGCCATCAGTTATTATCCTTTTTTCAAAGGACAACATTCAAAACCGGAATTTCAAGAAGCTTTTGATTTTTTACATTCCAAAACGAACTTATCTATTGCTTTTGTCGAAACAAATAATCTTGCAGAAGATTTAATTATCGACAATCTGAATGTGAACATAAAGGGTGACGTTTGCGAACAAAAAGAGTATCTTGAAACTCTTTTACTCAATGCCTATCGTCATAATTATAAATTTGTTATCTGGTGGTCTTATAGAGATTATGATAAATTATGGAACACTTTTCCTGCTGATATTCAGGACATTGCAAAAATATGGAGAGATACCGGACTGTTAGACGAAAATGGAAAAAAAAGACCTGCATATAATATCTGGAAACAAATTTTTGATAAATAAGAATTACTGACACAAAAGTCTCACACACAAATCTAATCGATCAACAATTTCAGATTAATGCAGAAGTAAGAAAAAAATTTAGTTTGTATGCAGTCCCATATTTGAATTGATTGCGTCTTCCCAATCGGTTACGAATTTCCACCAATTTGTCATGGTTTTTCCATTTCCATAGGGGATTGTATTTTGGTTCCCCGGAAAACTCTGCATCCAATATATATAAAATTGTGTTTCTGTTTTTTGGTCAAAACTTGAGGGGGCATCTGCAGGCCAGCCATAAGCTATGTTCTTCCAAGTGTTTACATTAACATTCTTTTTAACGCCTGAATTGTCCGGTTTCCAATCTTCTATATCAGACTGTACGAGAGCTGTGTTTTCATAATCATAGTCTGTCGTGGTATTCGGTGGCATATGCGTGTTGCCACATCTTCCCGTAACGGCATGCCCTTCAGAATCTTGTCCGGTGAATTTCTTCCAAAACAAATCGCTGTTCCCATCTTGCATTGAGTTGACATGGGCAAAAATAGATTCAAATTGATGTCCTCTGTTATGAATTGCCTCCGCTTGGGTTCGCCTGATATTATGTGAATAGAGCACATAAGTATGATTATAAATCGGCAAATCGTCATTCCTGCGATCACTGTTTGAAATGTCTCCGGTCAAAGCACTAGACATATTTGATTCCCAAAGTTTTAAAAAACTGTCTGTTCCGTGAATATTCGGATCATAGCACGGATATGAAGGAGCCACTCCTCCATTCCACATCCAAATTTCTTTCACACCCAAATCATTCACGTAATGTTCTATATTCAATCGGTTAAATAGCGCAGTATAATCGGGCATATACATATCTTGTCCGGAATCCTGACCAATGGGGATATATGAATTGGGCAATTGCTCATAAAGCGTGATATATCCCACCACCTTATAGCCGATATACGGAACGGCATTCGGGTCTTTATATCCTCTAAACTTCGTAGCTTCTTCCAATGCGAACTTTGTATATATATCAAAATTGTCTATTTTACTTTTCATATCTGCCAAAGAAATGGGATCAAGGTTCCAGTAGCCGGGAGACTTTGAAACGTCAATATTGATTCCGTCTGCAGTTGCCAAACTCCTGATGATGACCACAGGGAGCACATTCAGAGCGCCACTTATCGGAGTAGACAGAAAATTCGAAATTTCAGTCACTTCAACAGCATTGACAAACACGGCTTTTGTGCCGGACATTCCTTCAAAATTTGCCGTCACCAACAAATTTCCCTGTGTTTTTCCCAAAAGACCATCACTCGTTATCTCTGCTAAATCCATATTACTCAGAGACCAATTCATCAATTCACCTATATCAATCTCATCACCGGAAGCCAACCGAGCTTTTGCAGACAAAGTATTATAATGAGCAACGACTAACGTATCTTTCATCTCTGAAAGACTAATTGCCTGAATGGCATTTGGCGTGACTTCAACACTGTATTTTCCTACAACTCCGTTATATGAAGCTGAAATCTCAACCTGCCCCACTTTTCTTGCTTTTAGCTTTCCGTTTGCATCGACTGTGGCAATGGTCTCATTGCTGGTTTGCCATTGAAAATTAATATTCTCAACAAGATCTCCCGACACATAATATGCCTTTGCAATCAGCTGCAATTCCAAAAATCTCTTCACCGTGCTTTGCGGTGCACTGAGTTCTATTCTGCCAATTTTGTCTTTTTCCTGCTTTTCTTTCTTACACGAAATCACAAACATAAAACCAAGGACAAACAATAAAATCCAAAAACCTTGTATTTTTGATAGAAGTAAGTTTTTTTTCATGATGTTAAATTTAAAAAATTCACGCCGATAGTTTTTTTATAAGAAAAATCGACAAGTAAAAATAAATAAAAAAAAGCATATTATCCACCGAAAAATAATATTTTATAAAAACAGATGCTTGTTTTCTAAAATTTTGGAATCCTTGGCTTTCAAATCACTTTACTCTTAAGATTTTTAATAATCTTTATTCGGCAAACTGTTTCCATCACATCCTGCTTGTTTATATTAATTTCTTACCTTTGCCCAATGGGTGATTATTTGTTTGCAAGCATCGTATTTTTACTTGCCTTTCCATTCGGATTTTGGAGAGTTCAAAGCAAGTTTAAATCGAGAAATTGGATGCTAGCCATTCATATTCCCGTTATTTTTATCATTCTATTGCGCATTTATAATAAAATGCACTTCAATATCGGGTTTACGTGGCGTTCTTTAATCTTCAACATAATTGCTTTTATGGCTGCACAATATACTGCCGGCATTATCTATAAAAAATTTATTGAAAAATGAGTATAACAGTCGAGAATATATACAAATCTTACGGCAACCAGCAAGTGCTTGATAATGTCTCATTTAAAATCAAGAAAGGAGAAATATCAGGGCTTTTGGGACCAAATGGTGCAGGAAAATCCACGTTGATGAAAATCATGACCGGATATATTCCGGCAAATCAAGGAAAAATCTTGATTAACAATATGGATATTGCATCAAATGCCTTGGAAATCAAAAAACATATTGGCTATTTACCCGAACATAATCCTTTATATCCGGATATGTATGTGCGTGAATATTTGGAATTTATTCGTTCTGTTTATAAGGTTTCCGCTACGAGAATTGCTGAAGTTATAGAAGAGACGGGCTTGGGTATTGAAGCCCATAAAAAAATTGAACAACTCTCAAAAGGCTATCGCCAGCGCGTGGGATTGGCTGCCGCCCTACTCCACAATCCCGATGTGTTGATTCTTGACGAACCCACCACCGGACTCGACCCCAATCAATTGGTGGAAATCAGAAATTTGATTAAAAAAGTCGGAAAAGAAAAAACGGTTATTCTCTCCACACACATCATGCAAGAAGTTGAACAAATGGCTGATAGAGTCTTGATTATCAACCAAGGAAAAATCGTTGCAAACGAAGATTTGGCAAAACTAAAAAGCGGACAGCAACAAATCATTGAAGTGGAGTTTGACGTTCGTATTGAGAAGGAATTTATCGATGAACTCTCCTATCTTGATGCTGCAGAAAATCTGATGGATCATATTTGGTGTATGGCTTTTAATACGGAAAAAGATATGCGTCCCGTTATATTTGATTTTGCCAATCAGAAAGGACTGAAAATCTTGCAAATGCATCAAAAAAATAAAAATCTGGAGCAACTGTTTAGAGAAATCACGAGCTTAAAAGAAAAGTAAAACCTTTAATCTCCAAGTCGCCGTAATTTTTAAATTTTGTTTCGTCTGTGCATTTCATTCAGCTTTGAGCTTCCTCCAAGCTCCCATAAACTTCAAACTTTCTCTTTCCAAATACATTTCATCTTCAAATTGATCTTGTGTATAATAAATTTCTTCAAAGCTTCCAGTCGGTTTATAAACCGGAGCGGTTGTGCCTAAAATTTCTTGCAAAGTTCTTTGCAACAAAGGTTCTGTTTCGTTGCCAAGTATGCCCAAATTTTGATAATTCTCATGCTGATAGATATCTGCCGGAAGTCCGTTGACAAAATCAGTTTCGTTATTGGCATTTGCCACTTTGAGCACAATGGGTTGGATCGCCCACTTATGATTCGGATTGATATCTTCAGGCACATAGCCAAAATCTGGAGAATCAAACAGGGTGATGGATGCCACATATTTTCCATGGGTTTCCGTGCCGATTTGTGTCACGTTGATATAGGGTTTTAGACAATTGATCAAAGACTCGCTGGCAGAAGCACTGGACTTGGTTGTAATAAAATAAATCCGATTCAAATTCAAATTGTTTATTGCTTCTCCGCCGGACATTTTATTGATAAAATCACGTTTTAAACTCTCGGGATATTGATTTTGCATCCAAGCTTGCATATCCGGATGCCATTCATATTTCAAAAAAGTTTTTCCGGTGAAACTTCCCGTAATCATCGAAGCAAAATATTGCATGCTTGCCACGCTTCCTCCGTGATTATAGCGCAAATCAACAATCAAATCGTCTATGCCTTCCGACTGAAAATAGCTTATTGCGGCATTGAGTTGCGAATCATAGGTCGAAGTAAAACCGTTATACATCAAATAACCGATTTTTTTGCCGTTTTGTCGGATTACTTTTTTGATAAAAATCGGATTTTCTTGCAATGAAGTTTTGCTGAGATGAATCACGGTTCCCGTATCTTCCAAATTGTTTCCATTCCAAGTTGCCAACTCAATATCATAGCTGTCATGGCTGAGCAGGTCTTGATAGTTCTGAACCGTTATGCGCTGGTTATCAATAATTCTGAAAACATTTCCGCGCTGAATTCCTTTGGTTGCCGCATCAGAATCGGGCAAAACAAATTGCACATAGGCAAACAAATTGTCGCTGCCTTGCGCTTCTCTAACCAAACCTATCTTCATTCCGGAACTGACTCGTTCTCCTTGAAAATATCTAATTAAAGCTTTATAATCATCAACAATCCATGACCATTTATCAATATGTTCTCTATCATAAATCAAATGCTCAAAAAAACGTTTTGAGTCTGAATGTTTTTCCAAATATCGATTTAAATCTTTTTGGCTTTCAAATTTTGAATCGGACAAATCAGGAACATCATTCTTCCACAGATAATACGCATTCATTGCTTTCCACACAAAAGCATTGATCTCCATGGTTTTTTGATCAAGTGAATAGACTTCTTTCTTGCAAGAAGCAAAAATGAGAAGCAACATAAGCGCAAAAATAATTTTTATATTTTTCATTTCAAATCGGTTTTTATTTGACAACAATGTCTATTTGATCAATTCTTTTGATTTTGATTGCTTTCTTTTCAACAATCAATAAATCTCCATCAATTTCAATCAAGTTATATTCATTTTTCAAATCGATATTCAATTCGTTTACTTTTGAATATAAATTCATGAAATTGAATAGCTTATAAGGCGTAAAAATAAAAAATCTTTTCTTAGAAAATAACAAAAACGGGAGTGTGATAATGGCAATAGGCAACACCAACAGACCGGAGATCAAATACTTCAAAAAGCCTTTTTTCAACCAACCTATTCTCAAAATTTCAGACAGATGAATATGAAGTGCATCATGCATATTTCCGGCAGAAAACAAAAAAATATGATCATTCAGCCTATAGATATCTTGTTTTTTGACTTCCGGTTTTTCTTTATTTTCCAATTTTTTTAAAATTTTTTCAAGTTTCGGAACAAAATATTTCTTGGCAATCACATTAAAAGACCCCTGTGCATCTATGATAATCTTGGGTTTATGTTTTCCTTCAATCACAATGGACTGAATAATCCTGCGCAACAAGCCGTCTCCTCCACTCACAATCACATAATCAACTCCATCTAAATCTGTTTCATAGAAATTTCTTTCATCCGTATTGATGATATCATGATTTTTTATTTCTACTTCTTTATTTATTGAAATTATCTTCATTTGCTTTCAATATTTTTTATTAGTTTTCTCACCAATTTGGCAACTCCAAAAGTGGCTTTTTCACCGATAATTTCCAAAGGATTAGCTGTGCCAATCGGATGGGGTTTCGGGTCGATATAATAAATCGGCACATCTGTTTTCAGCGCATGAATCAATCCGGCTGCCGGATAGACTTGCATGCCGGTTCCAATAATGACAAAGATGTCTGCTTGCTCTGTGATTTCAGAAGCAATCATAATATTTGGAACACTTTCTCCAAACCATACGATATCCGGTCTTAGCTGTGCGCCGTCTTCGGCCAAATCGCCTATGCTCAAATCTTTTTTCCAATCATAGACCAAATTTTCATTCTTTTGGCTTCGCACTTTAAAAAGTTCTCCGTGCAGGTGCAAAACCTTGGTGCTTCCGGCACGTTCATGCAAATCATCTACATTTTGTGTGATGATATGCACCTCAAAATATTTTTCCAACTTTGCCAAATCATGGTGAGCAGCATTAGGATGCACTTCATTTAATTGTTTTCTGCGCTGATTATAGAATTCCAAAACCAGTTCAGGATTTTTTTGCCAGCCAAAGGGAGATGCCACTTCCATGATATCATGGTTATTCCATAAGCCGTTGCTGTCTCGAAAAGTGCTGATGCCGCTTTCTTGACTCATACCCGCTCCGGTGAGCACCACTATTTTGGTTTTTTTGTTCATCCTAAGATTGATTTGATTGAATAAAAGATGTGATTTGTTCCACCACCTCCGGATTTTTAAGAATTCTTGCATGCCCCAATCCGTTGGTTTTGATCAGCTTACCGTGTTTTAAATATTTATGATTGTTAATTGCATCCTTGATAGGGACCTCATAGTCTTCTTCATCGTGTATGATGAGAACAGGAATATCAATTTGTTTCGTATGATGGCTTCCGTGAAAATTTTCAATTGTTTTTCCGGTGATTTTCTCAAAAAAAGCGATTAAATATTCCGCCACTTTTCTTTTTAGCTCCAATTTGTTCACGAATCCATAGAAAATATCTTTGATAGAATCCGGAGTGCCGATTACGCATATTTTATCAAATGCCGCATGGTTTCCCTGCACATTGAGTAAAGCAATTCCCCCCAAAGAATGACCAACGGCGGCATAAAATTTTCCATGAGTTTCTACAATTTTTTCAACTGTTTTGATAAACTCCGGCATCATGGTGATGCGCCCTGAAGACTTGCCATGAGCAGGTCCGTCAAAGCTCCATACTTCATAGTTCATATCCAAAAGCTTTTCTACAATGCGATAGAGTTGCGTTGCTCTTCCTGACCATCCGTGCACCATTAAAATCTTTTTATCTCCGGTTCCCCAATGATAAACCGCCACTTTTTTCTTAATCTCGGGAATATCCAAATAAGATATTTCTGCCGACTGCAAAATCTTGTGCTCCGGTTTGGGTGTTTTATGCCGAATAGGCTTTTGAAACAAATATCTCACATAGGAAGTTGCCAATTTAGGTGAAAAAAATTGAATAAATTTTCCAATATGAATAATCACCCGTGGAATCTGCATCCCGTTTTTCTTCTTCTTTTTTGCCATGTTTATTTTTTTATTGTTCTACATTGCGCATCCGACAAATATTATCAACCGAGGCAGTGTTTATCAATCAATCCCAAAAATAAGTATTTTTTTTGTTTATATATCACATAAAAAATATTAGATTTGCAGTCTGTAATACAAAGGAGAGATTTGACTGCTTGCAACCTTTACAAAAAATGCTAAAATTGCCTACACAGTCCTATACTCTCGCTTTGTTTTTATCAAATTATAAAAAACTAAAAACATGTCATATTTATTCACATCGGAGTCGGTATCAGAAGGACATCCTGACAAAATATCCGACCAAATATCAGATAGACTGCTAGACCAATTTTTGGCTTTTGACCCTGAGTCTAAAGTCGCCATTGAAACTTTGACCACAACCGGTCAGGTTGTGGTGGCGGGAGAGGTGAAAAGCAAAGCATATGTCAACGTGCAAAAAATCACAAGAGACGTCATCAAGGAAATAGGCTATAATAAAGACGATTATTATTTTTCTTATAAATCTCTCGGTGTGTTATCCTCTATTCACGACCAGTCCGAGGATATCAACCAAGGCGTTGTAAAAGAAAACAAAGCAGAACAAGGCGCAGGAGACCAAGGCATGATGTTTGGCTATGCCACCAACGAAACCGAAAATTATATGCCTTTGCCCTTGGATTTATCTCACAAAATTGTAAAAGTTTTGGCAGACATCAGAAAAGAAGGCAAAGAAATGACCTATTTGCGCCCTGACTCCAAAAGTCAAGTGACCATTGAATATTCAGACACGCACAAACCTTTGCGCATCGACACCATTGTGGTCTCCACTCAACACGACGATTTTGATGCCGATGAAACAAAAATGCTGGCAAAAATCAAACACGATATATTGCACGTGCTCATTCCGAGACTTAAATCAGGGCTATCTCCCGATCTTCGGCGTTTATTCAACGACCGAATTGTCTATCACGTAAATCCTACCGGAAAATTCGTAATCGGCGGTCCTCATGGTGACACCGGATTGACCGGAAGAAAAATAATTGTGGATACTTATGGCGGAAAAGGCGCACACGGCGGTGGTGCTTTTTCAGGAAAAGACCCCAGTAAGGTGGACAGATCCGGAGCCTATGCCGCCAGATATATTGCCAAAAATCTGGTTGCCGCAGGCGTGGCAGACGAAATTCTGATTCAGCTTTCTTATGCCATTGGCATGGCAAAACCCGTGAGTATCTATGTAAACACCAACGGCTCTGCCAAAGTGGAACTCTCCGATAGTGAAATTGCTAAAAAAATAGACCTGATTTTTAATCTGACTCCGGCAGGAATTGAAAAAACTCTAAACCTGAGAAAACCCATTTATGCGGAAACTGCCGCCTACGGACATTTTGGAAGAAAACCAAAAAAAATCCATAAGGTCTTTGAAAGATATGATTATACCGAAGGAAAATGTATTCAAGTGAGTTTTGATGTAGAACTGTTTCCATGGGAAAAAATTGATCAAGTCCAAAAAATAAAAAAAGCATTTGGTGTGAATGCTTAGTTCAAAATTTCAGACTCGGTTCAAAAGTTGAAAGTTGAGAAAAACGTAGCGACAAACGCTGCACTCAAAGTCACATACTTTGCACAACGGGCAAAGCGATTGCAGATTATTAACGACTGCAGATTTTTAGAATATAAATCTTGCTTCAAAAACATTCGTGCATTCATGACAAAAAAACTTTTTAAATCAATCATCGGGAATTTTCCTAAATTTTCAGCCATGGTTTTTTTCGAATTATTTTTATAAAACAAAATGATTTCTGCCAACTAAAATTAAAAGTCTCTTGAAAATTGTTATTTTTGTCCTACAATGCTGCATTATTAGCACAAAAAAATAAATGAGCGTTTTTAGACGGACTGCCGTTATCCTTTCTTATATTATCAAAATTGAGCTTTAAAAGATATATGAGAAGCATCACGATAGACTTGCCACAGGATTTTATAAAAGAATATGCTTTTATTGCTTGGCTTTATAAAAGACTGGCAAAAAAGGTGGGAGAGAAAAAGGCTTTTGAGATATTAAGAGCTTCAATTTTAACAACAGGAATTGCTGTTCAGCAAGCAAATTTTAGAAATGTTGAAACCGAAAGAAATTTTGAAAATTTAGTTTTATTTCAAAAACGAACAAAAGAAAGCGGAAGTACAAAATTAAATAAAATGAAAATTATCTCGGAAACAAAAAACAAATATGAATTCAGAGTAACAAAATGTGCTTTTTATGAGTTGTTTTATTTTCTTAAAGTTCCGGAATTAACAAAAATATTTTGCTCAATTGATAATGCAATTTTCTGTTCATACCTTCCTGAAAAAGTAATTTTTCATAGAAATGGAATTGGAAATACAATTGCAAATGGAAATGAGTATTGTGAATTCGTACTTAAAAAAGAAGTATCATAAAACACAAAAGAAAGGTTGTCGGAGAAATGTATGATTTTTCTAATAAAAAACCATCATTCTTTATTTATTTTTAATAACTTTGGCTCATTACTTTCATCACAAAAACACACTCAAATGAAAAAATCAATCTTTAGCCTTGTGCTTTTTTTATTTCTCTCATCAACTGTTTTCGGACAAGATCAAGAAGGAAAAATTCAGTTAGCTCTAAACTTTTCTCAACCCATAAAGGAAAGAAAAAAAACCGATGAACTCACTTTTGTCGTAAAAGACAAAAGCAGTGGATTTATTGTAGGGCTAAAAAAAAAGCATGGCAAAGGATATTATATCAGACACTATGATCAGCAATTGAACTTGGTGCAAGAACTAGAATATAAACTATCCGGAAAAAAGGGAGAAATCAAAGATGCTTTTTTATTGAAAAACGGTGATTTGTGCATCTTGGAATTCTATAATAATTCAAGAAAAAAAACATTGGACTATTATGCCAATATATCTCCAACCGACCATTTTGCTTTCAAGAAAAAGCTCCTGTTATCCATATCGAGAAAAAAGGCAAAAGGCAGAAGTTCCTTTTCTCTTAATGAAGATGGTGACACACATGGAAATTTCAGCATGTCTGCCAATAAAAAATATTTTGCACTGACCATTGAACTAGATGCAAAAAAAATGGAAAAACATCAAATCTATGTGTTTGACAATGAATTGCACAAAATCTATCAGAACACTTTTGAAAGAAAACTTGCTGACCGCAAGTTTAGACTGGAAAACGTGGATATCAATGAAAAAGATGGCACTTTACTCCTGCTGGGAAAATCATATACCCGAAAGAAAAAGAAAAAAGGCGGGAAATATCAATTTGAGCTATACAAAATAAAAGCGAACGGCATGAAAAGGCTCTTTTTCGATTCCAAAGACAAATATATTGGTTCGCTCAGTATTAAATATAAAGAAGACAAGGTTTTTTGTGTTGGATTCTATTCTGAAAAGAACGACTATCGATATAAAGGCTTGGTCTTTTTTGATATCGATCTGGAACAAATGAAATTGAAAAATTCCGTTTACTCTCCTTTTAGCAAACAATTTTTAATCGACAAATACGGCAAAGCAAAACAAAAAGAGTTGCACAATATCCGGTTAGACCATATTTTCTATGACGGAACCAATTTTGTAATCACTGCCGAAGAAAGAGGCTATCATATCTATACCTCGTTCAGACCTGCCGGTCCCAACGGAGGCGGCGGAATGAGCACAACTGTTGTTGCCTTTTATAATGATATCATCGTGACAAAACTAAACAAACAAGGAAAAATGATATGGGCAAGAAACATCAACAAATCACAACAAGGAAAGCCTTCTTATAATTCCTATACCGCTCTGTTCACAAACAATCATATCTATTTATTTTTGAATGCAGCAAAAAATGCCAAGAAACTGAAAAACAAGCGTTTGGCTTTTAATACAGGCACGTTTTCCTCTTATAATCTCTATGCTATTGTCTTTGACACTCAAGGAAAATACCAATACGAAAAAATTGTCGATAAAAAGAAAACAAAATCAGTATTTATGGCAGGAAACGGAATTGTCAGCAACAATCATAAAGACGTTATTTTTCCGGGAAAAAATAAATCTAAAACCCGTTTACTAAAAATCCACATTCCGGACTGAATAAAAGATCTGTTTACATATTAAGTCGGTTTATAATCGGTAATTAAAAACTAAAAAAAAGAAAGTGAGCGATTTTTATTAAATCCGCCTATCGAATGATTTGTTATCAAACATACATATTTTTTTACTATCTTTATGCTTGATAACGGAAAACGCCAACCTCCTTATCTGCCATCGTCATGTTACAAAAACACAAATATTTATTTCTGTTATTCTTGCTTTATCTGATCACATCTTCTTGTTCTTCAGGT
>Ga0256846_1000683_pt1 | contig 12793 bp, 12 predicted proteins | sample TevniametaG_FD_189098 | JGI IMG/M metagenome (GOLD analysis project Ga0256846, IMG submission 189098) | Tube worm associated microbial communities from hydrothermal vent at the East Pacific Rise, Pacific Ocean - Tevnia | ecosystem: Host-associated > Annelida > Integument > Unclassified ...
ACAGAAGGCTCAATTTATACACTGCTAATGAATTTTTTAAAAACCAGGACACAGAACTTTTGCCGGGGAAAAAGATAGACCCTTTAAAATTTTCTGATTATACAGGAGGACGGCAATGCATCCGATAAGATCATCAACAACACGGTTCTCTCATCCATATCAAAATACATGGCAAAAAACCAAATCAAAACAGAGGAATTTATATATTGCCGATTCAGCCATGGTCACCAAAAAAAATCTTGAGAAAACAGGAAATGGGATTCAGTTTATCAGCCGCTTACCCTCGAACTATAATGAATGCTCTGATTTAATCAAAGATGCTATTAACAAAGACGATTGGGTTGAGCTTGGAAAATTATCCGGTACGACAGAAACCAGCTGCTTTGTTTTGCTATGCAATGTGCCTGTAAATGGAGATAGCGGTATGCAAAAGAAAACAACAAGCATCTTCCGGGGGGATAGCTGAACCTGACCAAGGGGAAAATACCCTATAGTTTAATATAAGTGTGTGGAATGTAAGATGTTATATTGCTTTTCAGGGCATAAGATCGGGCAAAGTGTGGCCTGGATATGCTTTTGGAGTGCATCTGTTTCAAGTGAAACCTAAACGGAAAAAGCATATCCAGGCCACACTTATTCCTTTGTTAATCTTAAAAATAATTTTTGACCGGAAATTGCTGTGTTCCAGGCCATGATATTGTTTTTTGCACCATGTACTGATATGATCGTAAAAACTAATAATTTTTATATAAAAACATATGGATATTCAATTTCTAGGCACAAAACTGAAAAACAGAATGGTTCTTGCTTCGGGCATTCTTGGGAACAACCGGGATATTCTTAAAAGAGTATATGATAATGGCTGCGGCCTTGTTACCATGAAATCCATTGGTCCGGAACCAAGAGAGGGGCATAATAATCCATGCGTCATTGATCTGGGTCATGGAATAATAAATGCTGTGGGCCTGCCCACACCGGGATTTGAACATATGGAAAAAGAGTGGCAGGAGCTTGAGTCAAGGGATTTTCCATTATCAGCCAGCATATATGGCGGCTCTGTGAAGGAGTATGCAGCAGTTGCACAATTTGTATCCGGCAAAAAGCCTGATATGATTGAAATAAACATATCATGCCCCAACTCTGAAAAGCATGGAATGATATTTGGTATACATCCTGATTCTGCCCGGGAAGTTGTCCGGGCCGTGAAAAAAGTAATTAATGTACCGCTCATTGTAAAGCTTACACCCCAGGCACCTGATATTGCAGAAATTGCAGGGGTGTGTGAACAAGCAGGAGCAGATGCCATTTCTGCCATCAACACTGTCGGGCCTGGTATGGTGATAGATATTGAGTCTGCAACTCCCCTGCTTGCCTTTAAAAAAGGCGGGCTTTCAGGCCCCATGATCAAACCCGTTGCTGTCCGCTGTGTATATGATATTTACAAGGCTGTAAAAATACCAATCATAGGCCTTGGCGGTATTTCAACCGGAGAAGATGCCATTGAAATGATCATGGCAGGGGCGACCCTCACAGGAGTTGGAACTGCTGTAAAATACCGGGGAGTGGATGTATTCAATAAAATAGACAGGGAAATGAATGCATGGCTTGACAGCCATAATTGTTCCGTTGATGACATCAGAGGTGCTGCCCATTAAAACAACTGATAAACATATAATGCTCAAAGTTGCGGCAAATAAAAAAGAGTGCCCCGGGTTTGCAACCATAAGCTTTAACCACCCCATTAAATTTAACCCGGGCCAGTTCATAATGCTCTGGATTCCGGGACTGGATGAAAAGCCCTATACACTTTCCCATGTGTCTGAAAACAGATTCAGTATAACAATTGAAAAAAAGGGAGTTTTTTCATCAAGAGCTGTCTCTTTGCAAAAAGGAGACCTTGTTGGTATAAGAGGACCTTTTGGTAATGGATTTTATCTGCCAGAGAAGGATGAAAAAATTGCAGTGGTTGCCGGAGGATGCGGCATGGCGCCCATAGCGCCTCTCATCCATGAAATCATTAATATAAAACACTATGATTTAAAAAATATGACCTTGATACAGGGGGCAAAATCAAGGGAATATCTGCTGTATAAAAATCGTTTTAAATTTGACAGAGAGTTTTGCACCGATGATGGCAGCATGGGGCATTGTGGTTTTGTCACTGATCTCCTTGAAAAAAAAATTACCCTGGGGCATGGATTTGACCATGTCTATGCCTGCGGCCCCGAGGTGATGATGCACAGAGTATTTGAAATCTGTGAGAAAAACAGGATACATTGCCAGGTCTCCCTGGAACGGTATATGAGATGCGGGTTTGGCCTTTGCGGAGCATGTGTATGTGCTGACCAGGTGGTGTGCAAGGATGGACCGGTCTTTGGGTCGGAAAAATTAAAAAATATGAAGGACTTTAACACAAAAGCCCTGCTGAAAACAGGCAGGGAAGTTACTCTGGAAGAGTATTACAATTATAAAGGAAAAAATAATGACATATAAGGAAGAGTTTATTGAATTTCTGGTTCAGTGCAATGCTCTTAAGTTTGGTGAATTCACCCTGAAAAGCGGCCGGATTGCACCCTACTTTATCAATACAGGCATGTTTGATACAGGATCAAAAATAAGCAGGCTTGGCCGGTTTTATGCAAGTGCTGTAAAGGAACATTTTTCAGATAAGTTCGACGGTATATATGGCCCGGCATACAAAGGTATACCTTTATGCATATCAGCAAGCACAGCCCTGAACGAGATGGGTATTGACCGGGGATATGTTTTTAACAGAAAAGAGGCTAAAACCTATGGAGATAAAAGCTCTGTTGTGGGTATGGAATTAACATCAGAGTCCGAGCTCATCCTCATTGATGATGTGATCACATCTGGCAAAGCTATTCGGGAATCCCTTGAAATCCTTAAATCCAACAATAATCCCAAAGTCAAGGGAATCGTTATCAGTGTTGACCGCCAGGAAAAGGGAAAAACAGATAAAAATGCCCTCAAAGAGGTGGAAGAGGTGCTAAACATCCCCATTTTTTCCATTGTTACCATCACACAAATTAAAGAACATCTGAAAAACAAAAAGATAAACGGCAAAATCCACCTGGATGATATCATGATAAGCAAAATAGATGACTACCTTAAAGAGTTTGGCGCCCGATAGCTCTTCTCTTCCCGGTTTTTATCACCTTATCATCTCCTGGGCTTCGCTGATGCAGTACATAAGGTGCCGTGGAATTTTTGCATCACCAATAAAATTAAATTCAATACCTGAACCTTTCAAAAGTTTTACAGCATCCCTCATGGGGATCATTTTCTCAGCTATTACAACAGTATCAAAATTATCCAGAACCCTTTCCCCAAGTTCACCAGCAGAGGGAGAGGAGCGCCTGATCCTGAATTTTACACCATTGTCTGTGAACTCTCCCACTGCAACATTCTTCATAAGTTCAACAGATTTTTTCTTTAAGTTCTCCCTCAGATAGTATCTGTCATTGGAGGACATCTCAGGTGCAAAGCTCTTCTGCCTGTTTAAAACAACGACTTTCTTCCCCTTTTCAGCAAGATAATCTGCCGTGACCAATGCTGTCACGCCACCGCCCAGAATTATGACATTGTCCATTGTATTGATATCCTTTTCCAGTACATCAATACAGGTTAAAATTTCCATACCGGATTTAAAAAGACCTCTGACAATGGGCATGTCAGGCATGGATCCCGTGGCAAAAACGACCTTGTCCGGATTGATTTTTTTAAGAAGCTTGCTTGACAATCTGGTATTAAATTGAATTCTAACATTTAACCTTTTGAGCTCATTGGAAAAAAACTCAATAATATCACCCAGTTCACCCCTGCCCGGAGCCTTTGCGGCAATTGCAAGCAACCCCCCTTGTACCGGCTTTTTTTCACATATTGTAACTCCATGGCCCTTCATGGCAAAATGCCGGGCACAGGCAAGCCCTGAAGGGCCTGCACCAACAACCAGAATATTTAGAATTCTACCGGGCTTTTCTGTTTTGCAGGATTTACCATGTATTCTGAACTCCCTTCCCACATCAGGATTTACAACGCAGGATCCAGGTTCTCTGGCAAGGACAGCATGGATACACCCAAGGCAGCATCCAAGGCATGGGCGTATCTCGGAAAACCTGCCCTGGCAAGCCTTTTGGGGAAGATAAGGATCGGCAAGCAGTGCCCTGCCCATGGCAATGACATCGGCCTTTTTATCCTTTAAAATCTCTTCTCCAAGCTTTGGATCCTTTATCCGCCCCACAGTCACCACAGGTATGGAAACCACCCGCTTGACAGCCCGGGCAAGGTGCACAAAACAGCCATGTTTACTATACATGGAAGGAATGGTCAATTCTCTTGAACCATAAACACCAGCTGATACATGGAGATATGCACAACCTTTTTTTTCAAGCAGGGGTGCAAGCCTTACCGCATCATCCATGGTCCAGCCGTTGTCCATATAATCATTGCCGTTTATCCTTATTCCCACGGGATAGCCAGCCGGAGTTTTGCTTTTAATATCCTCCAGAACTTCAAACAGAAACCGTGTTCTGTTTTCAAAGGAACCGCCGTATTGATCCTGCCTGACATTGGAATTGGGTGACAGAAACTGATTTATCAGATAACCATGGGCTCCGTGTACCTCAATAAAATCAAAGCCTGCTTTGTGGCATATTTTTGCTGCATTGCCAAAGGAGTCAACAGCTTCTCCTATCCCGTCAATTTCCAGGGCTCTTACCTCACCCTTTACCACGGCAGGTGCAGGTATGGCCGAAGGTGCAACCTTCTGGGGAAGATAGCACTGTCTTCCCCCATGCATTATCTGCATACCTATCCTGACATCATGCTCCTTTACTTTCATAACAAGTTCTCTTAAAGCAGGGACAGCCCTGTCATCCCATAATCTCGGCAGGGAAGGCAGTTCCATGCCCAGGGGATGTACATTGCCGCCTCCCACAAGTATCATACCTGCGCCTCCCCTTGCCCTTTCAACAAGGTACTCTGTGAGTTGATCCGTAACATAACCATTTTCATCAACTCCGAAATTGATACTCATAGCTGACATTAAAATTCTGTTTTTTGCCTTGAAATTTCCAATCTTAATGGGTTTAAAAAGATTCTCAAGTACTGGAGCCATAAATATATCTCCTGTCCGGGTTAGTTGACAAATCCCGTATATATGAAACCATCCCAGGATTTATGGGAAAAAAGAGCTGAAGCAGGAGTGAATGAATAAAGTGCATCTGCCGCCATCATTACCACTGCATTTGTCCATGTTATTCTCTCACAGGGCCATATTGTGCTGTCAGGATAGGTATATCCGCACCAGAAGCTGTTATCTTCATAAATACAGTTCTGAATCCATGAAAAAACCCTTTCAGCCTGATCTGTCCTGCCGACTGCTTCCAGGGCAAGCACAAGTTCAGCAGTTTCTGCCATGGTAATCCAGGGTCTGTCTGATACACACTTGACACCCCGTCCCTCAACAACATATTTTTCCCAGTATTTTTCTATTCTTTTTTCAGCATCTGCACCCACAAGAGCTCCTGTCAGCACGGGATAAAACCAATACATTGAATATCTTGATTTGCTTATATTATAAACATGGGGCTGGTTTTTTATGGAATGCTGCAACTTGAGAAATGCCCTTTCCCATTTTTTTTGCTCCCCTGTTTTCCCAAGGATCATGCCAAGGGAGAGTGCACATTTAAGGCTCATGAGTATGGAACTTGATCCTGTGAGCAATGCCATGGGGTCAACAATACCCATGGGACTTTTTGCCCAGTATATCTCACCCTGCACAGTCTGCAGTGCCAGGGCAAAATTAATTCCCTTTTCCAGAGTATCCCACATTTTTTCAATGAATTGTGTATCCCTGGTTATGAGCCAGTGATGGAAAAGGCCTGTTGCAATATATGTTGACATATTGCTCTCAACGGTTCTATCCAGGGGTTTACCATCTTTATAGGAAGAGAACCATGATCCGTCAGGGTTCTGATTACTCTTCATCCATTCAAAGGCCAGGACAGCTTCCCTGCCATGCCCGCTTATATTGAGCCCCATGGCTGACTCCACAAGATCCCAGGGATCTGTTTTACCATTTTCATGCCAGGGTATTTCACCGGTTTCCCTTTGCAGACCTGCAATGAAACATCCAGGGGATTGTATATTAAAAGACAGATTGTCACTCTTCAGCAGCAGCATTAAATAATCTCCAGTATGTGTTGTACTATGAATACAGATTCATAGCAATTTTTCCAATAATTTAGCATAATAAAGAGCTTGTTTCAATAAGATGATTGGAAATAACCTTTTGAAATTAAATTATATTGTTGGAAAGATATCCAGGGATAGATTTTAATATTTTTCCTTGACACCAGGGATAACTTTCTGCTACAAAAATGAATGAGTATTCATTTATTTAAAAATCCAATATTTTTAAAACATTATACAGGAGGGGGCAATGAAAAGAAAAATCAGAAAGGCTGCAGTAATCGGGTCTGGAATAATGGGTGGCGGAATAGCAGCACTCCTTGCCGGTGCCGGCATAAAAGTACTGCTGCTGGACATACTTCCCTTTGATTTAAAGGATGAAGAAAAAAGTGATCCGGATGCAAGGAACAGAATAGTAAAGGCAGGCTTTGACGCTGCTCTCAACTCAAAGCCTGATCTCTTTATGACAAAAAGAGATGCCCGGCTGATTGAGATTGGAAATCTGGAAGATGATTTTGATAAATTAAAGGAGTGCGACTGGATATGTGAAGTTGTTGTGGAGAATCTTAAAATCAAACAGGAGCTTTTTAAACGCATTGAAAAAGTTAGAAAAGATGACTGCATTGTTACTTCCAACACTTCAGGAATTCCATTAAAAGATATCTGCAAAGGATTTTCAGAAAAGTTCAAAGAACATTTCATGGGCACACATTTTTTTAACCCTGTACGCTATATGCATCTTCTGGAACTGATCCCGGGAGCTGAAACCCTGCCTGAAATACTTGATTTCATGGCCTGGTTTGGTGAAAAATACCTTGGCAAGGGTATTGTCTGGGCCAAGGACACCCCCAACTTTGTGGGAAACAGAATTGGAATCCAGGGCATAGGTGTTATCATGCAGACAATGATTAAGGAGGGCATGACCATACCTGAAATTGACGCGATTTTCGGCCCAGCCCTGGGAAGGCCGAAAACAGCCATATTTAAAACTGTTGACCTTGTGGGTCTTGATACTGTGGACCATGTATGTAAAAATTCATATGATCTCTGCCCTGATGATGAACAGCGGAACACTCTTATCATGCCGGAGTTTGCCTCTAAAATGGTTGAAAAAAAACTTTTTGGCAATAAAACAAAAGCTGGATTCTATAAAACTGATTTTACTGAAGACGGTAAAAGAATAAAAAAAGTTATCAACCCTGAAACCCTTGAGTATGAGGAGCTTGTCCGCCCTACATTCCCATGCCTTGATAAAGCAAAAAAAATGTCAACTCTTTCTGAAAAAATCGATGCTGTTCTCAGGGGCAGTGACAAGGGCGCCCTTTTTGCCTGGAAAATGGCAGCCAACAGCTTTCAGTATGCTGCAAACAGAATCCCGGAAATAGCTGATACCATAATTGAAATCGATAATGCCATGAAATGGGGTTATAATTTTGAGATGGGCCCCTTTGAAATCTGGGATGCCTATGGCGTAAAAGAGGCTGTACAGCGCATGGAAAAAGAGAATCTTGATATCCCTCAGAATGTTAAAACCATGCTTGAAAAGGGGAATACCTGCTTTTACAAACTTGAAAATGGTGTTAAGTTTTTCTACGATTTTGAATCATCATCCTATAAAAGAGTGCCCTGCTCAGACTCCATGCTCTCCATTGCTGCTGCCAAGGGCAACGACAAGAGTGTCATGGAAAATGCCTCTTCAACCCTTGTTGATATCGGAGATGATGTGTTCTGTCTGGAGTTCCATACAAAAATGAATGCCATAAATGCTGAAATTGTAGACTCTTTGAGCAGCGCCCTGGAATATGTTGATAAAAATGGTGCCGGCCTTGTGATTGGAAATGAAGCAGGCGGCATGCCAGGAGCTTTTTCAGCCGGAGCTGACCTGGGATATATTTCCAAATTATGCCATGACAAAAAATATGCAGAGATTGATGCCTTTCTTAAAAAAGCCCAGGATGGTATTCAAAGAGCCAGGTATGCCCCATTCCCCGTGGTTGCAGCCCCCTATGGCATGACCCTGGGCGGCGGATGTGAGACATGTCTGGGTGCTGACAGAATTGTTGCCCATGCAGAGCTTTTTATGGGGCTTGTCGAAATTGGTGTTGGCCTGCTGCCTGCCGGCGGAGGTACAATGAATATGTGGAAAAAATTCATCACTGCACTTCCGGCAGGTGTTGCCAAGGATACAAACCTTGCCAAGCTCTTTATCCCGGCATTTATGAATATTGCCATGGCACAGTTCTCCATGTCTGCTGCCAAGGCCAGGGCCATGGGATTTCTCGGCCAGAGTGACAGGATAGTTTTTAACAGAGACAACCTGATAGGCGAAGCTAAAAAAGAGGTATTGAAAATGGTAAATGATGCCTATGCACCTCCTGTGAAACAACCCTTGAGAGTCATGGGAAATGGCGGCCAGGGCATGGTTAATGCTGAACTGTTTAATTATCTCCAGGGAAAATTCATGAGTGAACATGATGCGTTCCTGGCAAAGCGTATTGCCTATGTTATGAGCGGAGGCGATGTTAATTCCGGCAGTTACGTTGATGAAGAGACAATTCTTAAACTTGAACGGGATGCATTTGTTGATTTTGCAAAGGAGGAAAAAACCGTTGCAAGGATTGACCATATGTTAAAAACAGGCAAACCCCTTAGAAACTAAAGGAGAGATATAATGAAACAGGCATATATAGTACAATCAATAAGAACCCCGGGGTGTAAACAGAACAGAGGCCAGTTTAAAGAGACAAGGCCGGAAGAGCTGTTGTCTTTTATCCTTAAAACTGCTGTGGAAAAAACAGAAGGTTTAACTCCGGATGATCTGGAAGATGTAATGGTGGGATGTGCATTTCCCGAAGCAGAACAGGGCTTGAATATTGGTAGAATAGCTGTGAAAATGGCAGGATTCCCTGACAAGGTCTCCGGAGCCACAGTGAACAGATTCTGCTCCTCGGGACTTGAAGCCATTGCCCTGGCTTCAGCCCGTGTCCAGATGGGATGGTCAGATATTGTCATTGGTGCCGGCATTGAATCCATGTCTTTTGTGCCCATGGGGGGAAATGTTCCAAGACCCCATCCGGAATACTCTGCAACAAACCCTGAAATGTATACATCCATGGGAATAACCGCAGAAAATGTTGCCAACAGATACAATGTTTCCAGGGAAGACCAGGACAAGTTTGCAGCCGACTCCCAGAATAAGGCTGTAAAAGCAAGGGACAATGGTCTGTTTACAGAAATTGTACCAACCCCTGCCTATAAATATGAAAAACAGAAGGATGGCACCTATAAAAAAATCCAATTCATTGTGGAGCATGACGACGGGATAAGAGCTTCGACACCGGAAGGCCTTGCAAAACTTAATCCCGTGTTTGCCGGAGGCGGATCAGTCACTGCTGCCAATTCATCCCAGACAACTGACGGTGCTGCTGCAACCATTATTGCATCAAAGGAAAAATGCGACGAGCTTGGCCTGAAACCCTTTGCAAAACTTGTCTCCTATGCAACCATCGGCTGCAAATCCGATGAAATGGGTGTGGGCCCGCGCTATGCAATACCAAAGGTCCTTGATCAGGCCGGTATGACAATTGACCAGATTGATATTTTTGAAATAAATGAAGCCTTTGCATCCCAGGCACTCTACTGCATACGGGAGCTTGGCCTGGAAAAAAGTATGGATAAAATCAACATCCATGGAGGTGCAATTGCCCTTGGTCACCCCCTTGGATGTACAGGTGCAAAGCTTACCGCAACATGCCTTGCCAATTTAAAAGAGGTCAAAGGCCGGTATGGTATTGTTTCCATGTGTATTGGCGGCGGAATGGGCGCTGCTGCAATATTTGAAATGATATCCGGGTAATTTTTTGTATATCATGGATATTTACCCTGTATTGCAGCAGGGTAAATATCCATAATTTAATGGGATACTAACTTTTCTGTAATTGAAAGCACATTCCTTACCTGTGCATAATCATCAAAAACATATTTTTTATCATTAATAATAAACTCAAGTTCTTTTTTACCATGTTCCATAATATCGTTATCAAGGAATAACTTGAAATGTTTTACTTTACCCTTGTCAAAACCCACGTCAAAAGTTAAAGTCATCAGCAGTTCATCCTGATTATCCAAACTCATTTCAGCAGTGTAACTGACTTTACCATTCATGATGGAATCTGATTTTTCTCCTAAATAATCAACCAGAGTACAGGCACCATACATTTTAAACATGTCACTATTAAGTTCAAGTGTTGTATCCCATTTAATGCTTCCATCATCATTTTCCATCATGGATTTGCTCATGCCGCTTTCCTGCAGGTTCATCGCAAGTATCAGTTAGCACGTCAAAAGAAACACGTCAATACCATGTTCAGGAAGCAGGGAATAAGAGCGCATCCAATATGCTTTTTCCGGTCACACTCCTTATAGAGAAGTCTCTCTGAAAATTTTTTCTGCATTCTCATTGATTTTCTGCTGAACCTGCCTGAATTTTTCAACCATTATCTTAGCCTCGGGAGTCAGTACTGAATTTCCACCCATGATTCCGCCTTTTTTTCTGATCAAAACAGATTTGCCTGTCCGCTCTTCAATTTTCTTTAATCTCCCCCACATGGAACGATAACCCATTTTCATGGCTTTTGCTGCTGCACTGATTGAACCTTGGGCATCAATAGTTTCAAGGATTTTCAACTGGCCGGCACCCAAAACTGTATCTCCCTGTTCATTTTCGATCCAGATTTTTGTATGAATAGATAGTCTATTGTTTTTCATGATAAAAGAACTTTATCTTAATATCAATTTAATGTCACGACTAACTAAAAATAATTTTTATTTTCGATATGTTTTACTTGACATATCGATTTGCAAAAGTTAATGTAGCTACTTATTAGCTGTTTAATTATATTTAAAAGCACTACTACAGGAGGCCATACATAAATGCTGTTACCTGAATTTGATTTTCATGATCCAGTCACACTTGAAGAAGGATTGATACTTAAAAATATTTATCGTGAAAATGCAAAATTTCTTGCTGGCGGGACAGATATTCTAGTTCATCTAAAAATGAAATTAGCAGCTTGCAATCACCTTATCAATCTTTCAAAAATCAAAAATCTATTTCAAATAAAAATTGAAAATAAATCAATAACCATTGGAGCCTGCATTACAATGAGTAAACTTTCAACAACAGATACAATAAAGGATAAATTCCCTGCTCTTAAATCCGGTGTTGACAACCTTGGTAATCATCTTATCAGGAATCGCGCCACTATCGGAGGGAATGTCTGCAATGCAAGCCCTGCCGGAGACACACTCCCTGCTTTAATGGTCTATGATGCAGTTGTACTGCTTGAAAGTCTTGACAAAAGAAGAGAGATTCCCATTGCCCAATTTTTTACAGGGCCGGGCAAAACCAAAATTCAAAACAATGAAATTATGACAGGCCTCAGGCTGCCGATTCCTGCTAAACATTCCGGTGCCGACTATATCCAGCTGGGGAAACGCAAATCATCTGAAATCAATATTGTTAATGTAGCTTCATTTGTTGAATATGACCCAAAAATAAAAAAAATTAAAAATGCAAGAATCACTCTTGGATCTGTTGCTGCCACACCAATACGATCAAAAAAAGCAGAAATACTGCTCAAAAACCAGATTGCAAAAGAATCTTTGTTCAGTAAGGCAGGTGAAACAGCCCGCAGGGAAGACTGCAAACCCATGGATGACTTCAGAGGTTCAGCAGAATACAGGCGGGCCATGATTGGAGTTTTAACTAAGCGCACACTTTGTGCCGCATTTGAACAAGCCAGAAACACTTAATCAAACAGGAACAGAAAATGAAAAAAATAATTAATCTGACCATAAATGGTCAACCCTATGAACTTGCTGTTGAACCAAATAAAACCCTTGCTGACCTGCTCCGCTGTTGAAAAAGGTGCGATCCAGTGCGGGTACTGCACTCCGGGTATGATCATGTCTGCAAAAAATTTACTGGATACAAATGCAAACCCAACAGAACAGGAAATCAGAAAAGGAATTTCAGGAAATCTGTGCAGATGCACTGGATACCAGAAAATATTTGAAGCAATTAAATCCATACCTAATACACAGGAGAATAAATGAAAAAAACAGATATTATCAGTACCAGAGCAAATCGTATTGATACCCCTGACAAAGCAACCGGAAAAGCTGTTTTTACTGATGATATTTCAAAACCCGGCATGCTTTTCGGTGCATTACTTCAAAGCCCCCATGCCCACGCTAAAATTCTCTCCATTGATACCTCAGAGGCAAAACAATTACCCGGGGTCAAAGCAGTGATTACTTCCACAGAAGCCGGATCAACTAAATACGGAGTCAGCCCTGCACGTTATGATGAAACTGTATTTGCCATTAACAGGGTACGATATATAGGTGATGAAATTGCAGCGGTTGCAGCCACATCTCTTGAAATAGCACTAAAAGCTGTAAAATTAATAAAAGTTGAATATAAAATACTTCCTGCTGTCTTTACAGTGGAAGATGCCATAAAAGATGATGCTCCCCAACTCCATGAAAATTTTCCTAACAATCTTTGTGCCCAGGT
>Ga0256846_1000684_pt1 | contig 12785 bp, 14 predicted proteins | sample TevniametaG_FD_189098 | JGI IMG/M metagenome (GOLD analysis project Ga0256846, IMG submission 189098) | Tube worm associated microbial communities from hydrothermal vent at the East Pacific Rise, Pacific Ocean - Tevnia | ecosystem: Host-associated > Annelida > Integument > Unclassified ...
AACCCATATTCTGGTCAAGCACTCCTTTAACAATGGACACAAGGTGATAAACATTGTCATAGGGTTCAAGTTTTTTATGTTCTTTTACAACAACCGAGCCTGGTTTTGCAACACGGGAGAGGTCATTGCGCATCAGATCAACAATCATTGTAAGCTCTGCATCATCTTTTATGCTTGAGAGTAATATTTCTGCATTGTTTTTGTCTTCAGCCTCTGTCCTGCCCCTTGCAATGGTGCCTTTAATTGGTCTTGTTTCAATATCCCTTCCTGCCTGTCTGATAAAACGTTCCGGTGATGTTGATAAGATCTGGTGGGTATCAGCATTGATATAGGCAAAAAAAGAAGCAGGATTTTTTTTATAGAGTTTTTTGAAAAGATCAAAAGGGCTGCCTGTGAATTCAGCATCAAACCGCTGGGACAAGTTGGCCTGGTAGATGTCTCCTGCTTTAAGGTATTTAATAACCTTTTTAACCTGTTCAACATATTCCTCTTTTGAAAAGGTTGATTTAAGAGGAGTTTTATTAAGGGCAGATTTTTGACTTTTCTGCCTGGTTAAGGGAGGTTTTTCATTGAGCTTTTTAAAGAAATAGTTCCTGATTTCATCAATGTGATTTTTATGTGATACTTTGTCCAGGGGAGAATCATCACTGCTTTTAAAACACGGTATAAACAGATTTGAGGTTTTTGTCTTTTTATCTGAAACCAGGGTAGCTGAAGGTGCATAGAGGCAGATGTCAGGAAGGCCTGTCCCAATACAGGTCTGGGGCAGGTCCTCAATGCTGTTTTTAAGATCATAGGAAAAATATCCGAAAAGGCCTGCATTTACAGGCGATGAACTGTTATGCCCGGGCATATGGTCATTTGAAAGCTTAAAATGTTTCAGCAGTTTTGCCACAAAATCAAAGGGATTGTCCTGAAACAGGAAAGTTTTACCATTGAATTTAAGTTTAAGGCTGTCCTGCTGTCCTGTGAGCTCAAGCCATGGTTTTACTGCAAGGATATGGTATCTCGAACAATCAAGCCTGCCGCCGCTGAGCAATGCCACACACCCTTTATCCAGGGCAAATTTTTCAGCCATATCCAGAAAAGAGCAGTTAAGTTCAATTTTTTCTTCATGGATAGATACTATGGCTGGTAATTGGTTTATACACTCTTTTTTTCTATCCATAACAGCTGCCCGCTATTACCATGAATCCTGCCCTCTTTTAAGTGAGGAACGGGTTTATTTTTTTCTCCCGGCCAATGGTGGTTGAAGGGCCATGGCCTGTGTAAACCACTGTATCTTCATCAAGGCAGAGAAGCTTTGTTTTAATGCTTGAAATAAGGGTTTCATAATCACCTCCGGGCAGGTCAGTCCTTCCGATTGAGCCTGCAAAGAGTGTATCGCCTGCAATCAGAACCTTGTCAGTTAAAAGGCATACACCGCCCCTTGAATGGCCTGGAGTATGGATGACTTTCAAGGTTATATTACCGAATTTGATCTCATCATTATGGGAGATATTGATATCAGCCGGCGGTGAGTTTTCAGCATCAAGACCAAAGGAGCGGGCATGGAGCGCAAGTTCGGAAAGCATGGGCTCATCCTCTGCATGGATCATGAGATCTGCCTTTGTTGCCTCTTTGAGCGCCCTGTTTGCACCCACATGGTCGAAATGGCCATGGGTATTGATAATATATTTAACTTTGAGTTTGTCTTGTGCAAGGGTCATAAGTATTCTATCTGCTTCATCGCCCGGATCTATTACAACTGCCTCCTTTGTTTCTTCACAGCCGAGTATATAGCAGTTTGCCATGATTGGGCCGACTTCAAGTGTTTTAATAATCAAAATATCCTCCCTGGAATTTTATGCAATGTTCTCTTGTTTCCGTATCTGATCAAGCACACCATTTATAAAAGCGCCGGACTCTTTTGCCCCGAATTTTTTACCAATTTCCACAGCTTCATCAATTGTAACGCTTGCCGGAATGTCAGGGCATTTTAAAAGTTCAAATGCTCCAATGCGCATGATATTTTTATCAACTGAAGACATTCTTGATAATTTCCAGTTTTTTGAGCATTTATTAAGAAGGGTGTCAAGCTCTGCCCTGCAATTGAGTACTCCATTGACAAGTAACAGGAAAAAAGGTTTTATCTCTTTTGTGAGAATATCTTCAAAGTTTGTACAAAAATGGTTAAGCAGTTCATCCTGCTCTTTTTTATCTGTTTCAGCAAGCTTGTCTGCTTCAATATAAAAAAGTGCCTGCAGTGCTGCTTCCCTTGATTTTCTACGGTATCCCACTATTTTGTATTACTCTTCTCTCTTTATATGGTGGTTGAAAGATTAGCCATTTCAACGGCTGCAAGGGCAGAGTCAAATCCTTTGTTTCCGGCCTTTGTACCTGCACGCTCAATTGCCTGTTCAATGGTTTCTGTTGTAAGAATTCCAAAGATTACAGGCAGACCTGCATCAAGGCTTACGCTGGCTATGCCCTTTGATACCTCTGCACATACATAGTCATAGTGGGAAGTTGCTCCCCTGATAACAGCGCCAAGGCAGATTATGGCATCATACTTACCTGTAAGGGCCATCTTTTTGGCTATCAGCGGAATTTCAAAGGCGCCCGGCACTTTTATAAGGGTTATGTCCTTATCTTCAGCACCGCTTCTTGTTAAGGCATCAATGGCCCCGCTGACAAGTTTTTCAGTGATAAAATCGTTGAATCTGCCTGCAATGATTCCAAATTTTTTCCCTTCTGCTTTTAAACTTGCTTCAATGATCTGTGGCATTTTGCATCCTTATATCTATTTTGGTTGTAAGATTAATCTGATATGTGAAAAGTATGACCCATTCTCAGTTCCTTGCATTTTAAATAACCTTTATTATATTCATTGGGTTCGGTTTCAATGGGAACCTGTTCTTTAACGCTCAGGCCATATCCTTCAAGCCCGATCATTTTTTTGGGATTATTTGTCAGAAGCCTCATGTTTTTAACTCCTAGATCGACAAGGATCTGGGCACCAACACCATAATCCCTCATATCATCTTTAAATCCGAGTTTTCTGTTTGCCTCAACCGTGTCATATCCCTGTCGCTGGAATTCATAGGCTTTAAGTTTATTCACAAGGCCGATACCTCTGCCTTCCTGCCTTAAATAGAGGATAACACCCGAACCTTCTTTATCTATCATTTTCATGGATTTATGGAGCTGGTCAGCACAGTCGCACCGCAGGGAGCCAAAAATATCACCTGTCATGCATTCTGAATGTACCCTAACCAGGGTTGGTTTTTCAGGGTCTATTTCACCTTTGACCAGGGCAATGTGGGTGAGGTTATCAATGTCATTTTCATAGGCAATAATTTTAAAGTCCCCGCCGAATTTTGTGGGTAACTGGGTCTGGGCAGCTACCCTGACAAAGGATTCTGTTTTAAGTCTGTATTCCACAAGATCTGCTATTGTGCATATGCCAATACCATGTTTTTTGGCAAATTTTTCCAGGGAAGGCATCCTGGCCATGGTGCCGTCTTCATCCATGATTTCACAGATTACCCCGGCAGGTTTAAGACCTGCAAGGCGGGCAAGATCAACCGACCCCTCGGTTTGTCCGATCCGCACCATGACTCCGCCATTCCTGGCCCGCAGGGGAAATACATGCCCCGGCATAACAAGATCCGAAGGCTTTGCATTGTCAGCAACAGCTGTCAGAATCGTGTGTGCTCTGTCTGCAGCTGATATGCCCGTGGTCACACCGTGTTTAGCTTCAATGGATATTGTGAACCCTGTTTCAAACTGTGAGGTATTGTCATCAACCATCATTGGCAGACCAAGTTCATCCAGTTTTTTTCCGGTCATGGAGAGGCATATCAGACCCCTTCCATGGGTTGCCATGAAATTTATTGCTTCCGGAGTAACAGCCTCGGCTGCCATTGTGAGGTCACCTTCATTTTCTCTGTCCTCATCATCAACAAGGATGACCATTTTCCCTGATCTTATATCTTCAATCGCCTGTTTAATTGTTAAATGGGGCATTAATTCCAATCCTTATGTTTAATTCTTTTTTATAAAAATCCTTGTTCTGCAAGGAGTCCAAGGCTTATATCCTTTTTGTCTTCACTTGAGTCCCTGCTCAAAAATTTCTGCACATATTTTCCAAGCATGTCAGTTTCAATATTGACCTTGTCTCCCACGTTTTTTCCTTCAAGTGTTGTCACCTTCATGGTGTGGGGTATAACACTTATTTCAAACTCTTTATCCGAACACTTGTTAATAGTAAGACTGATTCCGTCAATTGCAACTGATCCTTTTTCAATCATCTGCCGGGCAAGGGGCTTTGGTACACTGATCGATAATATCCAGGCATTGCTTTTTTTTATTTTTGAGGCAATTACTCCTGTACCGTCAATGTGGCCTGACACAAGGTGGCCGTCAAGTCTGTCCGAGAGCCTGAGAGCCCGTTCAATATTCACCTTTGTCCCTGTTGATGCATTGTTGAATGTTGTCCGTTTAAGGGTTTCAGGTGCCATATCAACTTTAAAGATGTTTTTTTTCAGATCCACTGCTGTAAGACATGCGCCATTGACTGCTATTGAATCTCCAGTCTTTGTTTTATCAAGGCTGATATCGGTTTCAATGGTAAGGACAGCTCCGCCATTTTTTTTCTCAATCTGTTTTATTATGCCTGATCCTTCAATTATTCCAGTAAACAAGTTTAAACCCTCCTGTTTAAATATCCCTGGATGAGTGTGTCCTGTTCAAATCTTGAGACATTAATATCATTAAGATCCATTGCATGTTTCATTAATTCAGGGCCCTTACCGCTGCAGACCGGTACACCGTCACTGCCTCCGTAAATTTTAGGGGCAATGAAAAAGAGAGCCTTGTTAACAAGTTCTTGTTTTAAAAAAGAGCTGATAACATGGCTGCCGCCCTCCACAAGCAGGCTTACCATATTCATCCGGCCAAGTCTTTTAAGGAGGAAATCAAGGTCAAACAGTTTGTCTTTTACAGGAACTTCCAGTACCAGTGCTCCGGCTTTTTCAAGGCAGTCCTTTTTAGCAGATGATGCATGCTTTGATGTTGCAATGATGGTTGGAGCTTCGGATTTCTGGGTTAATACCTTTGCATTTTCATCTATAATAAGATCCGGGTCAAGGATCACCCTTGCAGGGTCCTTTGCATTAAAATCATCCACTCTTGCTGTCAGGGAAGGATCATCGGCTTTTAAAGTCCCGGCACCTATAAGTATTGCATCATTTTCATGCCTGAGCAAATGGACATATTTTCGTGATTTTTCATTGGTGATCCATTTTGAGTCGCCTGTTGATGTTGCAATCCTGCCGTCAATGGTCAAAGCGCATTTAAGGGTTACAAAGGGTCTTCTGCCATTGCAGGTATACCACGAAAAGTCCTCAATAAGTGCTTCAGCCTCTTTTTGGAGCAGGTTTACAGAAACATCAATATTATTTTTCTGTAAGTGCTGAATCCCGTTTCCCCTTACATCCGGGTTCGGGTCCCTGCAGCCGATCACAACACGTTTAATGCCTGCATTGAGGATTTTTCCCGTGCAGGGAGGAGTTTTACCATGGTGATTGCACGGCTCAAGTGTGACATAGAGGGTGGATGCACGGGCATTTGAGCCTGCATCGTCTATTGCTTCAACTTCGGCATGGGCAAGGCCTGCACCCCTGTGCCACCCTCTCCCCACAATTGTATTATTTTTAACAACAACAGCTCCCACAGCAGGATTAGGAGATGTAAAGCCTTTACCTTTCCGTGCAAGGGCCAGGGCTTTTTTCATATATCTTTGGTCGTTTGACAAATTGTCTGCCTGGTTATTCATCTGGTTTTCCGTGGGGATCAATTAAAGCCTTGATGCCGTCCTGGCCTGTTCCCTTGCGTAGTATAATTGTTTTCAGTTCCTGGACAAAATCATCCACATCTTTAAAATCACGATAAACAGATGCAAATCTCACATAGGCAACATCATCCAGCCTGTGCAGTTTTTCCATTATTTTTTCGCCAATGAGCTTGGAAGGTACCTCTTTATCATTGTTCTCCCTGAGCTCCCGCTGGATCTCTTCCACTATCATTTCAATCTGGTTTATACTGATTGCCCGCTTTTCACACGCTTTTTTAATCCCGGCCAGTATTTTATTCCGGTTAAACTCTTCTCTCAGGTTATCCTTCTTAATAACCATGACAGGGATATCTTCCACCCTTTCAAAGGTGGTAAATCTTTTGGAACACTCCATACACTCCCTGCGCCGCCTGACTTCTGATTTTATTTTTCCCCGGCGGGAGTCGACAACCTTGGTATTGGGTTCACCACAATAAGGACACTCCAACTTAAACCTCCTGTTTATAGGTCTGGTTTAATAAGGGCAATTCCTGCCTGTTTAAACATCTCTTCAGCTAAAGGGTCATTATAGCCATGCTTGAAATATATTTTTTTAATTCCGGCATTGATAATCATTTTTGCACAGATTGAGCATGGCTGGTTTGTGCAGTACAGGACTGAACCCTTTACTGTAATTCCATGGTTGGCAGCCTGGATGATTGCATTCTGTTCGGCATGGACACCCCGGCACAGTTCATGTTTTTCTCCGGAGGGTACGTTGAGCTGTTCCCTTAAGCATCCGGTTTCAATGCAATGGGGCACCTTGGTGGGGGCACCATTATATCCGCTTGTGAGAATTCTTTTATCTTTGACAAGAATGGCACCTACTTTACGCCTGAGACATGTGGAACGTGTTGCAACAAGCTCGGTTATACCCATGAAGTATGCATCCCAGGATGGCCTGTTTGCAGGATCGTCACTCATAGTTAAGCCTTTTTATATAGAGGGAATTTTCTACAGAGCTCTTCCATGGCAAGGGCAACGGGTTCAATCTTTGAGGGATCATATATTATATCACATATTGCATCTGCTATGATTTTCATTTCATTTCCGCCCATACCCCTGGAAGTTACAAGGGAAGTGCCTATGCGTATTCCGCTTGTGATCAAAGGGCTTCTTGTCTCATTGGGCACACTGTTTTTATTCACGGTGATATTGGCAGCCCCAAGTTTTTCCTCGGCCTCTTTTCCTGAAATATTTTTATCTGTCAGGTCTGCAAGCATCATATGATTATCCGTGCCCTTTGAAACAAGTTTTATACCCCGTTGGATCATGGTGTCTGCAAGGGTTGATGCGTTTTTAATAACCTGGACCTGATACTCTTTAAAGGATTGGGACAGTGCCTCCTTGAATGCTACAGCTTTTGCCGCAATTACATGCATCAGGGGCCCGCCCTGTATACCCGGGAATATATGGCTTGAGATCTTTTTTCCAAGCTCTGCTGAAGATAGAATCAATCCACCCCTTGGTCCCCGCAGGGTTTTATGGGTGGTGGAGGTTACAATATCAGCAAAGGGAACAGGGGAGGGGTGAACACCTCCTGCAACAAGGCCTGCAATATGGGCCATGTCCACCATGAACAGGGCTCCCACAGATTTTGCAATTTCAGAAAAACCTTTAAAATCAATTATTCTCGGGTATGCACTGGCACCGGCAAGGATCAATTTTGGTTTATGTTTTTCTGCAAGCCTTGCAACCTCTTTTAAATCAATTGTTTCGGTTTCAGGAGAGAGGCCGTAATGGACAAAATTAAAAAGCCTGCCTGAGAAACTGACACTGCTTCCATGGGTTAAATGGCCGCCATGGGATAAACTCATTGCAAGAACAGTATCTCCGGGTTCCAGAAGTGCAAAGTAGACACCCATGTTTGCCTGGGAACCTGAATGGGGTTGTACATTGGCATATTCTGTGCCAAAGAGCTGTTTTGCGCGTTCAATTGCAAGCTCTTCAGCCTTGTCAACATTAATACACCCGCCATAATAACGTTTTGAAGGATAACCCTCAGCATACTTGTTTGTGAGAACAGAACCCTGGGCTTCCATGACAGCCGGACTGGCCGTATTTTCCGAAGCAATGAGGTTAATGCCGAACTCCTGCCTTTTCTCTTCTGCCAGTATTATATCTTTAATTTCAGGATCAATGGTTCTAAGGTCATTCATGTCTCTATCCTAAGGTCATACCCTAAATTTTATTATTAAGTTAATAAATAATATTGATTGAACAGCTTGTCTTGTTTGCTGCCGGCTGGTTATTACTGGTCTATGGTCTGAATACGGTCAAGGTGTCTTCCACCTTCAAATGGAGTTTCAAGCCAGGTCTTAACAATATCAAAAGCCAGTATATCACCTATAACACGGCCCCCCATAACAAGGATGTTGGAATCATTATGCAGGCGGCTCATGCGTGCAGCAAAGAGGTCATTGCACAGGGCAGCCCTTATCTTTGGAAAACGGTTGGCTGTCATGGACATACCAAGTCCGGTGCCGCATAAAAGTATACCCCTGGTAAACTTTTTTTCTGATACTGCCCCGGCAACCTTTTTACCAAAATCAACATAGTTTACTGATACATCACTTGATGTGCCGGCATCAGTTACGGCAAGGCCATAATCAGACAGGAATTTTTTTATTTTTTCCTTGAGTTCAAAAGCTGCATGGTCACTTCCGATTATTATCGATTGTTCGTTGCCCACTTTTCTACCTCTGTTTTATGAGTTTGCCTTAATGTAATCAATGGCATCCTGGACAGTTAAAAGCTTTTCAGCATCTTCATCCTCAATGTCAATATTAAAGGTCTCTTCCATTGACATCACAAGTTCGATAATTGCAAGGGAGTCAGCCCCAAGATCCTCAATAAGGGAGGCTTCCGGGATAACATCCTCAATATCAACATTGTTCAGTTTCTGTGCTATTACTTTTTTAACCTTTGCTTCAACAGTCATGGGTAAGGTTAGTCTCCTTAAATAAACGTTTATCAAAAAAGATTATTCATCATCATCCAGGTCATCTTTGATAATCTGTCTTCCATTGTATACTCCACATTCAGGGCATGCAGTATGGGGGAGTTTTGGTTCCTGACATTCAGGGCAAAGCACCACTGTTGGAGCTGCAACTTTCTGGTGAGTTCGTCTTTTTCTTCCCCTGCTTTTTGAAGATTTCTGTTTTGGTACAGCCATTTATTTTCTCCTAGCCATCATTTTTGTTACTTAAATATAAATCATCCTGATAAAAACATATACTTTTATCTTAAATGTAAAAAAAAGTCAAGAATTTCATAATGATCTTCAGTAATTCAGGATGATCATCTTTTATACCTGCAGTATTAAGTCCGGCTGGAAAATCAATCTTTTTGCCTTTCATAAGAACGCCTTGACAAAAAATATTTCCCTATCTATAGTGCAGAAGGACTGATAACATAAATTCTGGAAATCGGAATTGGGCTCAAAGGGCAATGGACAATTCAGACCCGGGTCAGCGCCCGGTAATCATATTTGATATTCAACGATTTTCTCTCCATGACGGTCCGGGTATCCGCACAACTGTGTTTTTTAAAGGCTGTCCTTTGAGATGCGCATGGTGTCAGAACCCGGAATCCCAGTTACACCAGCCTCAACCTGTATTTTATGCTGACCGGTGCACCCTTTGTATGACCTGTAAAACAATCTGCCCTGAAAATGCTGTTTTGGAAGAAAAAGCCCGGAGGATTGATCATTCAAAATGTACATTCTGCGGGTTATGTGCAACAGTATGCCCTGAAAAAAGTATTGTGATGGCAGGCAGGAAATGGACAAGTGATGAACTTTTGCATGAGGTTTTAAAGGACATTGATTTTTATAAGGATTCAAAGGGTGGGGTGACTTTTTCCGGTGGAGAACCCATGTTGTATCCTGGTTTTTTAAAAAACATTGCAAGACAGTTAAAAATACATGGGATCCATGTTAATATCGAGACATGCGGGGTTTTCCCCATGGATGCAATGGAGCAGATCCTGCCATTTACAGATATGATTTACTTTGATTTAAAACATATGGACACACATATTCATAAAAAATTTACCGGGTGCGGCAATACAAAAATTCTAAAAAATTTTTCACTGCTTTCCCGGTCTTTTCCAGGGCTTCAGCCAAGGATGCCTGTTATTCCCGGCATCAATGATACAGAGGAGAATATTGTCTTCCTGTCCTCTTTTTTAAAGAAGAACAACCACAAAACAATACACTGCCTTCCCTTTCATAACATGGGTGAGGCCAAGCTTCAGAGGATAAAAACAGACCTGTCTTCCCTTGAAATAAAAAGTCTAAGGCCGGAAAAATGTGCTTATATAAAAAAGATGTTTGAAAAGGAGGGAATGGAGGCAGTTGTTTATGACTGAAAATAAGATCTTTATATCTAAAAGGGTTGAACGTTTAAAAAGAGCTGTGCAGACTGCTGAACCGGCTGTATGCACGGAACGGGCATTGATATGGACAGCCTGGCATAAAAAAAGATCCAACAGGAAAAAATCACACCATGTTCAAATGGCCGGGGCTTTGACAAAAGTCCTGCTTGAAAAGAGCATCGCCATTTATCCTGATGAATTGATTGTGGGAAATTTTACCTGCCAGAGGGTTGGCGGCTCAATCTATCCTGAACTTCACGGTGTCCCGGTCATGCTTGACATATTTAAGTTTTCTTCCAGAAAGACCAATCCTTTGAAAATAACAAGAAATGAAATATTGAAACTTCTGGGAATAATACCTTTCTGGCTGTTTCGTTTCATGGCGTTTAAAGCATATAAATCGCCTTTTAAAAAGATAAGATTCATCTTTAATCAGTTAAAGGCACGATTTTACCTTATTAATGAGAGCGGAGGGATTTCCCATATTGCTCCTGACTATGAAAAATTAATCACAATTGGAACCAATGGCCTTTTTAAAGAGGCAATGGAGTATCAGCAGAATGTAAAAAAAGAGTCAGAATCCTGGCACTTCTACGAAGGGGTTAAAATAATATGCAAAGGGCTTGCAGGCTTTGCCGGAAGATATGCACTGCTTGCACAGAATATGGCAGAAAAAGAATCAGATATAAAAAGAAAAAAAGAGCTTTTAAAGATCAGTGCAATTTGTAAAAATGAATTCCAGCAGGGTGCAGAATCTTTCCATGGCGCACTTCAGATCATTTTTTTAACCCATATTGCCATTAACCTGGAAAGCCTTGATAATTCAGCCTGCCCGGGCAGGATGGATCAGTACCTCCACAGATTTTATAAAAAAGATTTAAAAAATAAAATAATTAACAATGAAACAGCCAGAGAGCTGTTTGCATCATTCTGCATTAAGTTTAACGAAATCATTCCTGTTTTTTCAAAGCTTTTAACAAACTTCCATGGCGGCATGTCCAATGGACAGGTGATTACAATTGGCGGGCAGGATGCAAAGGGGGATGATGCTGTAAATGATCTGAGTCTTCTTATGCTCGATGTAGTAACAGGCCTTGGTATGCGCCAGCCAAATTTCCATGCAAGGATTCATTCAAAGACTTTAAAGGCCTTTAAAGAAAAAATTTTCTCAATACTTGCCAGAGGCAGCAACTCTCCTGCATTGTATAATGATGATATTATTATTAAAACCATGACTGCCCATGGGTATGACATCAAAGATGCACGAAACTACACTGCTGTAGGATGTGTTGAGCCGGTATGCCAGGGGAAAAGTTTTTCATCAACTGATGCAGCTATTTTCAATACCCCTGCTGTTCTGGAACTTGCTTTAAATCAGGGAAGAAGATTTGGATCAATTTTCAGAACAGGTAGAAAAACCAGGCTTTTATCACGATTCAAATCCATGGACGATGTAAAAAGAGCATTTGAAATACAGCTTGAATACATGATGGGAAAGCTAATAAAGGATCTTAAGGCTGTAGAATCAGCAAATAAAAAATATCATCCAACCCCATTAACCAGCATGCTGCTTGAGGGATGCCTTGCATCGGGCAGATGCTCCACAGCAGGTGGAGCCCTTTATAATTTCTCAGGCATTCAGTGCGTAGGTCCGGTTGATACGGGAGATGCTTTCCATGCCATTGAAAAGGCTGTTTTCCTTGATAAGAAAATGAGTTTTAAGGATATGTGTCTGATGTTAGAAAACAACTTTAATGATTCAAAAGACCTTAACTATTTTTTAAATCTTCCCAAATTTGGAAATGATGATGAGAATGTCGATAAATGGTCTGTATATGCTGCTGACATATTTTTAAAAACCCTTGAAAGCTTTGGAAATAATACCAGGGGAGGTGCCTACACAGCAGGCCTCTATTCAGTTACAGCCCATAAATATTTTGGCAGTATAACATCTGCCCTCCCCAATGGTAGAAAAAATCCGGAACCTTTTTCATCGGGTATATCGCCCATGAATTCAATGGACAGAAAAGGGCCCACAGCACTTTTAAATTCCATGAATCGGTTTGATTTTACGAAATTCGGAAACGGAATCAATTTCAACATGAAATTTACACCCCATACCCTCAGGGGAAAAACCGGTATAAGCGCATTAATTTATCTTTTTGATACATATTTTAAAAGAGGCGGCATGCAGGCACAGATTAATGTTCTTGATCCGCAAATTCTAATTGATGCCAGGGATAACCCGGAAAAGTATCCCAATCTCCTGGTCAGAGTATCAGGATATTCATCTTATTTTAATGATCTTTCCCTTGATATGAAGAATGAAATTATCAGCAGAACCTGCCTGAACGCATAAACCACAATATCTATTTTAATAAGAAAAATTTTTCAGTTGACATCTCAAGTCTGAATTACTAAGATAGGGCTGCTTTTCCAGAATATTTCAAAAAAAGCGACCAGGCGGAGCTATGTAAACCCCTAAAAATCAAGCGGACTTCTGGCTTCTTTAATGGTTCTGAGGGTGTTTAGT
>Ga0256846_1000685_pt1 | contig 12785 bp, 7 predicted proteins | sample TevniametaG_FD_189098 | JGI IMG/M metagenome (GOLD analysis project Ga0256846, IMG submission 189098) | Tube worm associated microbial communities from hydrothermal vent at the East Pacific Rise, Pacific Ocean - Tevnia | ecosystem: Host-associated > Annelida > Integument > Unclassified ...
ATTCTTATTATCTTTAAAATATAATTTAAGCTATAAATTGGCTAGAAACAACAAACTATAAAAATTTATTAAAGAAAATTGTCAAATTGTCTTTTCGCAACATTAAAATAGACATTTATTTTCTACAACCTAATCTATATTCATTTTTCTTGTAAAATAATTGCCTCTCTTTTTTATTTTTAAAAAATTTTTAAATGGCCTTTAATTGACACTTTAAAAAAGAAGATTCTAACGTAAAGCTCACTATAAGCCCTAAAAAATACCCCCTTTTTGCGGGGACACACATATACACAAATTTAAACCCCTTTTTTACCATATTTTTTGTAGGCTGCAAGGGCAACTCCCTTATTGACCCCTAAAAATAGGCCTAATTCTAAGTGTCAAAAAAGGCCACTTTTTGTCAATTTTGGCCACTTTTTTGTAAAAAATGGCCATTTTTTGTCATTTTTGGCCACTTTTTTGCACTTTAGTGGCACCTAACTAATTTTATAAAGGTAAAAAATATCTAACGTAAATCCTACTAAATTCTTATTATCTTTAAAATATAATTTAAGCTATAAATTGGCTAGAAACAACAAACTATAAAAATTTATTAAAGAAAATTGTCAAATTGTCTTTTCGCAACATTAAAATAGACATTTATTTTCTACAGCCTAATCTATATTCATTTTTCTTGTAAAATAATTACTTCTCTTTTTTAAATCTTGATAAAACAACTCAAGCACCAATGAAATTTAGCCTAAAAACTTTTTACTATCTCTACTATTTAAAAATAAAACCAGCTCAATTCCCTTCATCTCTTAAATTTTTCTAAAATCTTCCAAACAAAACCACCAAAAAAATTTCTCCAAAGCTAAACCTCCTTATTTATTTTCTTTTCTATACAAAATACCAAATGTCTTTTCGCCAATAAAATTTTTTTAACTATAAAATTATAACCTAATTAGCATTAAAAAATTTTTCACCATTTCTTTCCCCATATAGAGAGACAAAAAATCATTTTAAAACCAACTTTTTTTAAAAAATAAATTTTTTTTCTAGCTAAAACACCAAAGCAGAGTGACCGAGAATTTTAGGTAGAAGATTGTAGTCCTTCCAACGGATGCTAACATCCCTCTGCTATATTATGATTGAAGTAGTTTTACTTTAAAATATTGACCTGTGGCCTCAAAGATGCGAACTTCCACTCTCGCCTTCAATCCATGTTACTCTCACTTGCACCTTCAAAATCCTTTACATCCTCTATGATTCTCCTCACTATTCTGATAACTCCCATCACTTTTTTATTTCTCCTTAAACAAACAACAATTATCTTCCACTGAGAAATCTTCAACCTCAACTCCTCAAATATTACTTTTCCTATAATTTTAGACCCTGTTGGACTCCTCACTTCTCTTACTGTCCTCTTTATTGCTTCTAATGTTCTCAAATTCTCTGAATCATACATAGCCTCCGACCGAACCGTAACACGATTTAATATTCTAGTAATTTTATTTGTTCTATCTATAAATATACTAATTTTCTTTCCAAGACTTATTACACTTCTTCTCGGATGAGACGGACTAGGCTTAACTAGCTTTCTCTTAATTATTTACTACCAAAACCCCAAATCTCTAGGAGCAGGAATAATTACTGCATTAACAAACCGATTAGGGGATGCCTTCTTACTTATTGCTATTGCATCTACCCTAACCTCCAATAACTGGTTCGCCCTTAACATATGATCATCTCAACTCGACATCTTTATTATTATTTCTATTTTACTAGCTGCAATAACCAAAAGAGCACAAGCACCATTTTCTAGTTGACTGCCTGCAGCTATAGCAGCCCCGACTCCCGTATCAGCTTTAGTCCACTCTTCAACCTTAGTAACAGCTGGAGTTTTTTTACTAATTCGTTTTTCATCTTTCCTTAATTCTCTACCTATATTCAACACAATTCTTTTAACATCTGCATCAATTACAATACTAATAGCAGGAATTAGAGCTACTACAGAATGTGATTTTAAAAAAATCATCGCTCTATCTACCTTAAGACAATTAGGCGTAATAATAGCATGCGTATCTATACATATAACAAATCTAGCTGTATTTCACTTAGTCACTCATGCTCTATTTAAAGCTCTTCTCTTTGTATGCGCAGGAAGAATCATTCATCTACACAACCACAACCAAGATTTACGCCTCATGGGAAATTTAACACTTCAAATACCTATCACAACAACTTGTATAACTATCGCTAACTTATCTTTATGTGGAGCACCCTTCATAGCTGGATTTTACTCTAAAGATTTAATTCTTGAATCTACTTTATTCTACCCTTCTAATATTATAGCTATCCTAATATTCTTTATAGCAACTGGATGCACAGCCGCATATTCTATACGTTTTATAGCCTCTTCTTCTTGAGCTCCTTCAAACTACCAACCTTTCCACAAAATTACCAACGAAGATACAAAATTATTTACCCCAATAATTTTCTTAACAACAGGAGCTATTTTTAGTGGAAGAGCAATTAATTGATTAATACTACCAATTTTACCCGAACCTATTCTCCCAACCTATCTTAAAATTTTCCCATTAATCTTTACTACACTAGGAGCAATAATTTCATGAACATTAATAACACAAACTTTAACAAAGTCAACCCCGCTCCTTCTACATCCTTTAACACACGAAGCCTCTTCCTCTATATGATACATAACCCCCATCTCAACTAATGAAGTAATTCGACCTTTAAATAATTTTCATTTGCTACTAAAAATAATTGACCATGGATGATTAGAAACCACAAGAGCCCAAGGTATCTTCTATTCCCTATCTCATGCTACTAAACACCTCCAGCCACTACAAACTAATTCTATCACAACCTTTTTATCAATCGCTTTTACCCTTAGCCTTCCAATCTTTATTTTATATTAGTCAAGATAGTTTAATCTAAAACATAGCCTTGAAGCTGCTAAAATGGTTTCTTAACCTCTCGACATTTAATTTGTGTATGTAGTATAATCTAATACAATGGCCCTTCACTCCATAAATTTGATGTCTATAATTCAACTTACACAATCAGAAGATAATTTAGCTAAAATACGGATCTTGGACATCCGAAACTGAGAACTTAATCCTCATCTTCTGACTTAATTTTTTTATCTGTGATGAAGAGGCCAAAATAGAGGCGCCGACCTTGTAAATCGGAAACTGAGATCTCCCTCCTTCATCTTAAAGTGAACAGCATGCTATAATGCAATTTGGTTTCGGCCCAAATTTAAAGGGTGAAAATCCCTTTTCACTTGTGTTAGGCCATGCCCTTACTACAACCTTGTAAACAACAAGTTACCTCCAACCTAACCATGAATCTAATAATAATCTTTAGCACAATAGCCATTAGAGCTATCCTTACCCTATCTATCCAACGTAAGCACTTTCTCATAGCACTCCTTAGCCTTGAAGCAATCACCTTAATTACAGTTAGTTTAATAGTTACACTCACAGGAAACCCCTCTGAACTTGATTCTACTCTATTTATTATTGTAGTATCTTTTGCTGCAGTAGAAGCCAGAATAGGCCTCTCTATTTTAGTAGCAATTTCCCGTAAAGCCGGATCAGAACTAATCCAAACCCTAACTTCCAGAAAATGTTAAGCTTAATCTTCCCTATCCTATCTATCCCCCTCATTTCTTTTTTTAAGCCTATAACTTCCTGAATTTCAGCAGCCACCTCACTATTCTTTTTAGCATTCCTGTCAGTAACTTTTATGCCAACAGATTTAACCTATCTTAGTATCTATCACAGAAATCTAATAATTGACTCACTCTCCTTACCTTTAACCTCTCTTACTCTATGAATCTCAGGACTCATAATTTTAGCAAGATTCCGTTTATTAACCCTTAAAGATCGACCATCTCTTCTTTTAACTAATATTTCCATCCTAGCTGCTATCCTAGTATTATTCTTTATAGCTTCGCATTTTATTTCTTTTTATATTTTATTTGAAGCTGCTCTAATTCCAACTGTATTCCTCATCCTGATATGAGGAGCTCAGCCCGAACGATTACAAGCTTCCATATACCTAATTTTATATACTGTTACAGCTTCACTCCCATTTCTTATAAGACTTCTTCTTATTTTGCACAAAAACCATACACTCTTTATATTTATATCTTTATGAGAAGCTCCTGTAAATAGCCAAATCCTTGCAATCTGATGAATCTTCACTATCGCCGCATTTTTAGTAAAAATACCAATTTTTACACTACACCTATGATTACCCAAAGCACACGTAGAAGCACCTTTAGCAGGATCAATAATCCTCGCAGCCATTCTCCTTAAACTTGGAAGCTATGGACTTATTCGACTAAGAATTTTATTTCCCTATCTAAATCTATTAATTTTTAGCCCTATAGCATCTTTATGTATTCTTGGAGCATGCGTTACAGGAGCTATTTGCATTCGACAAACAGACTTAAAAGCTTTAATTGCCTACTCATCTGTCGGACATATAGGACTACTAACAGCCGCAATTTTATCCTCAACTAAGTGAGGCTGAGAAGGTGCCCTAGTAATAATAATCGCTCATGGACTATCCTCATCTGCTCTTTTCTGCGCTGCTAACTCATCTTATGAAGCCACTCATACACGAAGACTGTTCTTAACTAAAGGCTTATTAGCTTTATTTCCAGCTATATCATTATGATGATTCCTCGCTTGCGCTGCTAATATATCCGCTCCCCCCTCTATTAATTTACTAAGAGAAATCCTTCTTTTACCTGCAATTTTAGCCAATTCTATATGACTTTCTTTAGGATTAATTGCTGCCACTCTATTATCCGGAACCTACTCACTTATTCTATTTTCATCTACCCAACACGGACATCCTTCAAATCTATCTATCTCCCTCCCCTCTTCGACACCACGAAATTATCTTTTAATGCTTCTTCACATTATCCCTATATTCTCCTTAATCTTAACACCAAACTTTATTATAATTTGATTATAATAGGCCTTATAGTTGAACACACACAACATTAACCTGCAAACTTAAAAGCGTAGATTCCTACTAAGGCTTCTGGTAAAATAAGCTAAATAAAGCTATCGGGCTCATGACCCAACGATGGGTGACTACTCACCCTTTTACCTTTGCCTACCTATAATAATGTAGTCAAGCCTTTTTAAACAGTTTGATTCTAGCTGTATTATCTGCATTTATGTGAAGTCAGATACATGCAAGATCTTTCCACCCCATAAGTAGGGAACACAGAGCCTAACATACTTAACGTATACTACTGCTCCCTGTAATCTCACCGTCTCAGGAAATAAATACCTATAACGCGCACCTAACTCTATGCCTGCAGTACCTAATCCTGCAAACAGTAAGGCAACTTAGCTTCGATTGCACATACTCCAGGACCGGTAAAATTCGTGCCAGCGACCGCGGTTAAACGAAATGTCCGAACAGATTAACCCGGCACCTGTGGTAAGTATAGTATTTTATGGCCCTAATAAAAAGTTAACAAGGGTACAATCTGATCAACTATAATTTTTCTTACAAAACCATTTTTACAAAACCACGAAAGCTTAGACCAAAACCAGGATTAGATACCCAATTATTCTAAGCCCCTAAAATTTGCCAGGGTAGTACAGGCACATGCCTAAAACCCAAAGAAATTGGCGGCATTCTAACGTCTCAGGGGAATCTGTCCTTTAATTCGATGATCCGCGCAAATCAAACTTTTTCTTGAATCCTACAGCCTATGTATTGCCGTCCGAACCGTTAACTCCTCAAGGAAATAAAAGTTAGCTCAAAGATTTATTAACATAAATCTCCATGTCAGGTCAAAATATAGCCAATGAAAAAGAAGAGATGGATTACTTTTATAAATTAACCCGCATCCCCAAAGAACCATGACGATAAAGTAGGACTTGAAAGTAAGAAAGCCATAAAATGCCCTTCTGAATTCCGCATCTAGAATGAGCACAAATCGCCCGTCACCCTCGCCGAAAGGTGAGGTAAGTCGTAACATAGTGGGCGTAACGGAAGTTGCGCCTAACACAATTAAAGAGCATAGCATCAGGTGATGCCACTCACTTACACTGAACTAAGGGACGTTCAATTCGTCCTGCTCCTAACACTAAATTAATTATACTTTTCTCCAAAACCCCCTCTTAAATAAAAACAGACACCCATTTACCCCTTCTCTCCTACCTCTTAATTATTAAACACCGCAAGGGACCTAAAAAAATTTCCTAAAAACCAAAATAAAAACTTGTACTTTTTGCATCACGGCTTAGCAAAAAATAAGCATACTGCCCTGTCCCGAAACCTAATGAGCTGAGTCAGCTTTGCTATCTGCGCCCAACAATATATGTTGCAACATATTTGTAAAAAGCTTACCCAGCGGCTACATACCTCCCGCATTAGATGATTGCTGGTTTTTTGTTAACTCTGCATTAGCAGAGTAAAAAGGTAATAACCAAACCTTTTATACCCAAACTAGGAGGCTAAGCTCCTTTTTTATAGTTATTTTTCTACTAAAGCAAACTTATCTGAGTAGACCTTAAAGCAGCCACCTCATCTATTAACGCGTTATTGCAACCATACTACAATCAAGCATAAATTTCTTCTCTAATTAATACATCACCTAACAAAAAACTATTTTTAACACTTCTTTAAATTTCATATTCTGCTAAGATTAGTACCCGTCCCCTCTTAAATTTTAAATACTCCCCACAAGACTAAAACAACCTCAAATAAAAACAAAAAAAATTTCTAGAAGGAACTCGGCAAATCTTGATTCCGACTGTTTACCAAAAACACTGCCTCACGAAAACAAAAATGAGAGGTCCATCCTGCCCGGTGACCTACGGGTTAAACGGCCGCGGTACCCTGACCGTGCTAAGGTAGCGTGATAATTCGCCCTTTAATTGTGGGCTTGCATGAAAGGACAAACGAGAATCAAGCTGTCTCCTAGATAGAAACGGAAATTGTTATTCAGGTGAAGAAACCTGAATTTAAACAAAGGACAAAAAGACCCCATAGAGCTTCGTTAAACCCCTTATTAACTGAAAAATAATTTATATTTTCAGCTAACAAGGTACTAACTTAACTGGGGCGGTTAAGGAGAATATAAAACCTCCGTCTAAAGCTCTTTATGCACACCAAGGCCATAACCAGCCACTAAAAATAATAATTGACCCTTACTTCAAGATCAAAGGATAAGCTACCTTGGGGATAACAGATTCATCCCCCTTAAGAGTCCGCATTGACAGGGGGGCTTGACACCTCGATGTTGGCTTAGGGTATCCAGGAGGTCAGCAGCAGCTTCCAATGGTAGGTTTGTTCAACCTTTAAAACCCTACATGAGCTGAGTTCAGACCGGCGTAAGCTAGGTCAGCTTCTATCCTTGTTTAATCTTTATCCCATGTTACAATTGTACGAAAGGACCTTGTTTCAAAATTTAATTTCATAACACGATTCCAATATAACCCCAAACCTAAAATATGACTTAGAAACACAACCTAAGCAGGTTGGCAGAATAGTGCACTTGATTTAGGATCAAAATATAGGGTTTAATACCCCCTACCTGCTAAAGTTCTTCTAGTTTAATAAAAACATTCGCCCTGCAAGTAAAAAATGAAGAACTATCTTCGAAGAACACCACCCCATACCCGACAAGCCGTTTCGGAAACATGGGATCTTGAAAATCCTTAAAAGAGGTTCGACCCCTCTACTTGTCTACTAAGGTGGCAGACTAATGCACTAGATTTAAGCTCTAGCAACGGGGCCTAACTGCCCCCCTTAGTAATGACAATAGCTGCTACAATCTCAACAATTATTACCCTTCTCTGTGCCCTAATGGCTATAACTTTTTACACTCTCTTAGAGCGAAAATGCCTAGGATATTTTCAAACCCGCAAAGGGCCAAATAAAGTCGGAATTGCTGGACTCCCTCAACCATTTGCAGATGCAGTAAAATTATTCACCAAAGAATGATCTACACCTTTAACCTCAAATATTACACCCTTTATCCTAGCCCCAGTTTGTAGGCTATTTATTGCACTTCTTCTTTGATCTATCTACCCTCATCCCTTTAGATCTTTTATTCTACCTTTCAGCGCCCTTTTATTTATTACTATCTCAAGAGTTTCCGTATACCCGGTAATAGCCGCCGGATGAGCTTCTAATTCTAAATGAGCTCTTCTAGGATCACTTCGAAGCGTAGCTCAAACTATCTCATACGAAATCTCCATGACCCTTATTCTTCTATCCGCTATTCTAGTTCACATATCTTTTAACGCAAATCAATTCTTTCTCTACCCACTATCAATTCCAGCAATCATCAGCCCAATTTTATTCTTAATCTGATTTGTATCAACTTTAGCTGAAACTAATCGTACCCCCTTTGATTTTGCAGAGGGTGAATCCGAACTAGTCTCAGGTTTTAATGTTGAATACAGAAGAAGAAGCTTCGCCCTAATTTTTATAGCAGAATACTGTAGAATTATTATTATAAGGCTATTTACAACAATTTTCTTCTTACAATTCTGCTGTTATCCATTAATTAATTCATATTTTGTATCCGTCCAAACAACATTCCTTGCCTTCTTCTTTATCTGAGTTCGAGCATCATTTCCACGAATACGTTACGATCGCTTAATGAACCTCACATGAAAAACTTTTCTTCCGTTAAGCCTTAGAAGTCTACTTATTCTAACCCCTTTATTTATTATTTTTTATTAACCTAGTATTGCGCCGGGTTCGAACGGATAGCTCTGATGCTGCTAATCACGGGACTTAAAAATCCCCAATACTTCAATTAGGCCCCCTTAGAGAGCTGTACCTACTTAGCACCAGTCTTTTAAACTGACGAAAGCAACCCTTTGCTTCTGAGGAAATGAAACTTTTAATCCTACTTCTCTTTATTTCAGCATTAATCCCAAGAATTTTAATCATCCTATCAATCTTCACCTCTATTCGTACACCTAAAAACCGTGAAAAATCTAGCCCCTACGAATGTGGATTTGACCCCAATCATTCTGCACGAACACCTTTTTCCCTACGATTTTTTCTACTAGCTGTTATTTTTTTAATTTTTGATATCGAAATTGCCCTATTACTTCCTCTCCCCCTAACAATAATAAATGCTACAACTCATATAACCCTACTACCCGCAACTATTTTCATTCTTCTCCTTCTTCTAGGAATTCTTCACGAATGACATGAAGGATCCTTAAATTGAACGCCTTAAAATACAGAGATAGATAATCTTTAGGCAAGGCGTTCTAAGCCTCCCGCCAGGAAACTTAAGACTTTCCCTATCTCTATGAACAAAACTATCTTTGCTACTCAAACTAAATCAAACCCTGTAAATCTTCTCTTTGCTAGTTCTATACTTACTGGAATTCTTATATCTTTATCAGCACACTCTTGATTTACTATATGAATAGGCCTGGAACTCAACCTCTTTGGCTTTATCCCATTAATCATAACCAGCAACAAAAATCAAGAAAAAGAAGCCGCCTGCAAATATTTTTTAGCTCAAGCAGCCCCATCTGCAATCTTTCTCCTCTGTCTTTTATTAGTAGCTGATCTCCATTTATCATCCCTGTTTTTAACTATAGCACTCCTTATAAAAATGGGCATAGCCCCTTGCCATCAATGATTTCCATCAGTAATAAACAGCCTTCCATGAATACAAGCATGAATTCTTATTACAGTACAAAAAATTGCACCTTTCTTTCTTCTCATACAAACCATAAATAATTCCCCTATTCTTACATCTATAGTAGCAGGACTCTCCTCAATTGTTGGAGGCATTGGAGGAATAAACCAAACCCTTCTCCGACCTTTAATTGCATATTCATCTATTGGACATATAGGATGGATACTAAGAGCCATACTAGTTTCCAACAGATCAGCCACTTTATATTTTATCTCCTACCTTCTTATCGTCTCCACTACAATCTTTAGAGCAATTCTCTTAAACTTAAATTCTATCGCTGTTTCAACAAAAATAGAAAACAACCCAATCCTTATTCTCTTTCTTATCCTATCATTTATAAACATAGGAGGACTACCACCATTTTTTGGTTTTTTTATTAAAGCAACAATTATAAACCACCTCCTAAGAATGAATTTTTTTTTACTAACTCTTCTCTTAATCTTAGGCTCAGTAATAAATCTATTCTACTATCTTAAAATTGTATTTATTAATACACTTAGAGCCCCAACACAACTCATCCTACTTTACTCATCTTTAAGCACAACCCCAAAACCCATAAAATTTAATACCTCCTACTCCCTAATCAATCCTTTTTTATTTATACTATCCACATCAGCAGCAACAACTACTCTCCTTCTCTTTAGAACCTAACTTTTATAAATAATATGCGTTGATTTTTCTCAACTAACCACAAAGATATTGGAACTCTCTACTTCCTATTTGGTATTTGAGCTGGTCTTCTAGGAGTCTCAACCAGACTAATTATTCGAACAGAATTAGGACAACCTGGATCATTCCTAGGTGACGACCAACTTTATAATACAATTATTACAGCCCATGGACTTCTTATGCTATTCTTCTTCATTACCCCTATTTTTATAGGAGGATTTGGAAACTGACTCCTTCCACTAATGCTAGGTGCTCCAGATATAGCATTCCCTCGAATAAATAATTTAAGATTCTGACTTAACCCACCTGCTCTTACCCTCCTAATTACATCAGCAGCAGTCGAAAAAGGAATAGGAACAGGGTGAACAATTTACCCACCTCTTGCTGGAAATATAGCCCACGCAGGCCCCTCTGTAGATCTAGCTATTTTCTCTCTTCATCTAGCAGGTGCTTCCGCAATTCTAGGATCTATTAATTTTATTACAACTGTAATAAACATACGCCCTAAAGGAATAAATTTCGAATCAGTCCCTCTATTTGTTTGATCTGTAAAAATTACTGCTATTCTTCTCCTTCTATCACTACCTGTCTTCGCAGGCGCAATTACTATACTTTTAACTGATCGAAATATAAATACTTCATTCTTTGACCCTTCCGGAGGTGGTGATCCCGTTTTATACCAACATCTATTCTGATTCTTCGGACACCCTGAAGTTTATATTCTTATTATTCCAGGATTCGGATGTATTTCCCACATTGTATGCCATAATGCTGCTAAAACTCAAACATTTGGTACTCTTGGTATAATTTATGCTATAGCAGGAATTGGAATTCTCGGATTCATTGTATGAGCACACCACATGTATACTGTAGGAATAGACGTTGATACACGAGCCTACTTTACAGCCGCAACTATAGTAATTGCTGTCCCTACAGGAATTAAAGTATTTAGATGACTCGCAACTATCTTCGGATCTAAAATAAACTGAACACCATCACTAGTATGAACTATAGGATTCATTTTCTTATTCACTATTGGTGGTCTAACAGGAGTTCTCCTAGGAAATGCATCTCTAGATACAATGCTTCACGATTCTTACTACGTAGTAGCCCACTTCCACTATGTTCTCAGACTAGGTGCAGTATTCGCAATCTTTGCAGCTATCAATCACTGATTCCCCCTTCTTACAGGAGTAACTCTTCATGAGCGCTGAGCTAAAGCTCAATTCCTTATGATATTTATTGGAGTAAACTTCACATTCTTCCCTCAACATTTCCTAGGATTAAGAGGAATGCCTCGACGATACTCTGATTACGCAGATGTATATACTAAATGACATGTAATGTCAACATACGGAGCCATTCTATCTATTACTGGTCTTCTCTACTTTATTTTTATCCTTTGAGAAGCACTAAGAGCTCAACGACCTGTAGTCGGTATAACTCATACTGCTACTTCACTAGAATGAACAGATCTATGCCCACCTGCATTCCACTCAGGAGCTGAAGCTAATATTATTGTTGCTAAACCATCAACAGCTGATACTTCTATTCCTAACCCTATAACTCATTAGTTTAACTCTTTATCCTTACTTTCGCTGATCAGAAGCCAATTTAGCGCCTAACTGTTAATTAGGAGACAGCTAGTAACCACCCTAGCCTGATCAGATGGCCGACTGAGCCCAATTTAACCTTCAAGAACCCGCATCCCCAATTATATCTCACCTCCTAGCATTTCATGACCATGCAATTTTAGTTTTAATTGTAGTCCTATGTATTGTAGGATACGCCCTATTCTCACTTACTATAAACACCCTAATTTCACGCTATACCCTAGATGCCCAATTAGTAGAAACAATCTGAACAGTAGTCCCTACAGTTACTCTACTTTTCCTTGCATTTCCCTCTCTATTTCTTCTCTACTTAATAGACGAAGTTGCTGATCCTTGTGTATCCTTTAAAGCTATCGGCCACCAATGATACTGAAGATACGAATATTCAGATTTTAATAATCTCAGATTTGATTCCTATATACTCCCAGAATCAGACCTAAATCCTGGCGAATTCCGACTCTTAGAAGTAGATCATCGAACTGTTCTCCCTATAAATGTTATTGTTCGAGCAATAGTAACAAGAGCAGACGTAATTCACTCATGGGCTATTCCTGCTCTAGGTATCAAAGTTGATGCTATTCCAGGACGCCTTAACCAAGTTGGCTTTATTTCTATACGACCCGGTGTATTCTACGGTCAATGTTCTGAAATATGTGGCGCAGGACACTCATTCATACCAATTGCTCTTGAATTTGTAGATGCTAAAACATTTACAGCATGAGTAACAAAAAATCTCCCTGAATAAATTTTATGAGATACTAGTTTAAACAAAAACATAGGCATGT
>Ga0256846_1000686_pt1 | contig 12767 bp, 9 predicted proteins | sample TevniametaG_FD_189098 | JGI IMG/M metagenome (GOLD analysis project Ga0256846, IMG submission 189098) | Tube worm associated microbial communities from hydrothermal vent at the East Pacific Rise, Pacific Ocean - Tevnia | ecosystem: Host-associated > Annelida > Integument > Unclassified ...
ATTCCACATAACAACGTAATCAGACAACAATATGGAAAACTATCCGCTGTTCACACCCGACCCGAAATTGAAATTAATGGATCAGAGTTCACAGATGTTGTTAACAAAGCACACAAACCACTAAACTTCTAATAAAATAATGACGTGACCGTCTCCACTCACGCCCCTTTTCCACTGATTCCCAAAGCGCACCCTTTCGGGAATAAATTTTTCCAATCCATCAAAAACTGAATTCCATTTATCAAAAACCGATACCATTGTCAATACAAATAGTTGAGAAAAACAGCACCCCTTTCCCGATACCGGAAAACAAGGAAAACCGGCACATCCCTCCCCCGCATCAGGGCGAAATGTGGCGCTGACAGTGCCCGGCCCCGCACAGCGGGCGGCCCGTCAGGGCCATGTTACGCCGGTGTGATTTCTTTTGGTTCGTTTTCTTTTTCGCAAAAAAAATGGACGGAAAGGGAAAGGACCCGTTTGCCCGGATATTCCTTTTCAGTTCTCAACGGACAGGAGGCCCGCCGCCGGATTAACGGTCGCGCCAGACCGGCGGCCGTTTTTCCATGAAGGCCGCAATGCCTTCCTTTGCATCCTCGGCCATCATATTCTCGACCATCACCCGGCTGCAATGCGCGTAGGCCCCCTGGAGGTCTTTTGTGATCTGGTCGTGGAAGGCGCGCTTCCCAATCTTGAGCGCGAAGGGCGATCTGGACGCAATCCGGGCGGCCAGTTCATGGGTGACCGCGTCCAGTTGATCCTGTGGCGCAACCCGGTTGACCAGCCCCATGTCATAGGCGCGATCCGCCGATATCATGTCGCCCAGCAGCAGCATCTCCATGGCATGCTTTCTGGCCACGCTTCTGGACAAAGCCACCATGGGCGTGGCGCAGAACAGGCCGATGTTGACGCCCGGCGTCGCAAACTTTGTTTTTTCTTCCGCCACGGCCAGATCACAGGTGGCCACCAGCTGACAGCCGGCCGCCGTGGCAATGCCGTGCACTTTTGCAATCACCGGTATCGGCAGCCGCGTGATGGCCAGCATCATTTCGGTGCACGTATCGAATATTTTTGCGTAAAATTCCCGATCCGGACAGCTGCGCATTTCCTTCAGGTCGTGCCCGGCGCAAAACCCCTTTCCCGATCCGGCCAGGATAACCACCTTTACGGACGGGTCGGCGGCAACATCGGCCAGCGCCCGGGTCAATGCCGCCATGCAGGCGGTCGACAGGGCATTGTAGGCTCTGGGGCGGTTCAATGTCAGGTGGCAGATGCCGTTTTCATCCCTGCGCAGGACGGGCGCTTGTGAAACTGTTTGATTTTCAGACATGGCAATGGTCCCCTGTATCAGGTTTTTTCCGGGAACAGCCCCAGAATATCGCTCCGGGTGGCGCGGCAGATTCCCCGCTCGGTGATTAAACCGGTCACCAGACGGGACGGCGTTACGTCAAAGGCGAAATTGGCCGCCGGGCTGCCGTCGGGGGTGAGCTGGACGGTGACGATTTCACCGTTGTGCCGCCCCTGGACAGATCTCACTTCTTCCGGATCGCGGTTTTCGATGGGGATTTCCCGGACGCCGTCCGTCATCGACCAGTCAAAGGTGGAAGACGGCAGCGCCACGTAGAAGGGAACGCCATTGTCCCGGGCGGCCAGCGCTTTCAGGTACGTACCGATCTTGTTGGCCACATCGCCGGTGACCGTGGTGCGGTCCGTGCCGGTAATCACCAGATCGACCTGTCCATGCTGCATCAGGTGGCCGCCGGCATTGTCCACGATGACGGTGTGCGGTACGCCGTGCCGGCCCAGCTCCCAGGCCGTCAGCCCGGCGCCCTGATTCCGGGGCCGGGTTTCATCCACCCAGACATGGACCTGGATTCCCCGGTCAAAGGCGGCGTAGATCGGCGCCGTGGCCGAACCAAAATCGACAAACGCCAGCCAGCCGGCATTGCAGTGGGTGAGGATATTCACCACCCCGCCCGATTTTCGGCGGCTGATGGCCTCGATGAGCTTCACGCCGTGCCGGCCGATCCGGCGGCAGAAACCGGCATCTTCGTCGGCAATGGTCTGCGCCGTTTGACGGGCGGCCGCAATGCGGGCGTCAATGCCGCCGCCGGCGGCTGTCACGGCGGCCAGCTGCCGGTCCACGGCAAAGGCCAGGTTGACCGCCGTCGGCCGCGTGGCCTTGAGCTGTTCTCCCTTTGCCGACAGGCAGTCCAGGAACGCCGGCACCGATCCGTGATCGGCGGCCAGGGCGGCCAGATACATGCCGAACCCGGCCGCGGCCCCGATGAGACCGGCGCCCCGCACGTGCATATCGGCAATGGCGCGGGCCACCGCATCAACGCCGGTTAAATCCTCGATGACAAACCGGTGGGGCAGGAAACGCTGGTCAATAATCCGTACGACCGCGGGGTCCTTTTTGCTGAGCCAGATGGTCCGGTAATGCCGGCCGGATACTTTCATGTATGATGCTCCTCATTTTACGCGATTGTTCATTTTTTTTGTAACTATCCAGCCGTGGATCTGCGCTGATCATCACGGATATTTTTTTATTACCACATACAAATTTTTTGAATGACCCCGGAAATCCATCGCCAGGCGCATTATCAATTTCATAACTGTTATTAAGTAATATCCGTCTTTTTTTTGTGTTTAAACCTATCTGGGTTTATCTGTGTGAATCTGTGGCTGAATAGTTACGTTTTTTTACGACCTGCTGCCGGCCGATTCGAGCCGGACGTCATCCGGCTAAAAAATATCCTTTCAGACCGGCCCGTCCAGTTCCCAGACGCCGCGCCGGGTCGGGTGTTTCAGGCTCCCGGCCAGTTCGGCTAAAAAGCGCCGCCGGGGAATTTCCCGGGCGCCCAGACGGATCAGATGATCCGTGGTCACCTGGCAGTCGACCAGATCAAAATCCCAGGCGGCCAGCTGCCGCACCAGGGTGACCAGGGCCACGGTCGAGGCATCACTGACCCGGTGGAACATCGATTCGCCGAAAAAACAGCGCCCCAGCGATACGCCGTACAGCCCGCCGGTCAGCCGCCCGTCCCGCCAGGTTTCAACGGAGTGGGCATATCCGGCTTCGTGCAGCGCAATATAGGCGGCAATCATGTCGGCCGTTATCCAGGTGCCGTCCTGCGCTGCGCGGGGCGTTTTCGCGCAGGCGCGGATCACCCGGCCAAAGGCCCGGTCAAGGGTTATCCGGAACCGGCGCCCGCGCAATGTGCGCTCAAGCCGCCGGGAAACGTTCAGTGCATCGGGATACAGGACCAGGCGGGGATCGGGGGACCACCAGAGAATCGGTTCTCCCTCGGAATACCAGGGAAAGATTCCCCGGGCGTAGGCCGCCCGCAGGCGCGGCAGGCTCAGGTCGCCGCCCACGGCCAGCAGCCCTTCGGGCACGGCCAGACGGGCCGGTGGAAACGTGAGGTCGGCCGACAGGCGATACACAGGCATCAGGGCGCGGCCATCCGGCGTGCCGGATTATTTATATTCAAATACCGGGTGATCGGCATCGATGTCGACAAAAACCACCCCGCCCTTCTGAAGCGCGCCAAAGAGAATTTCATCGGCCAGGGCCTCCTTGATTTCCGTCTGGATCACCCGGCCCAGCGGACGGGCGCCGTAGGCCGGATCGTGGCCCTTTCTGGCCAGCCACAACCGGGCGGCCGGCGACAGAACAAGGGATACTTTTTTCGCGGACAGCTGATCGTTCAGTTCGGCCATGAACTTGTCCACGATCAATTCCATGATCTCTTCATTCAGTGAACCGAAAGTGACGATGTCATCCAGCCGGTTGCGAAATTCCGGGCTGAATAGCTTTTTGACCGCCGCCCGGCTTTTTTCGCCGGCATCCCTGCGCTGGTCTCCAAACCCGATGGCGCGGGCGTTCATCTCCCGGGACCCGGCATTGGATGTCATGATCACGATGACGTTTCGAAAATCCGCTTTTCGGCCGCTGTTATCGGTCAGCGTGGCGTGATCGAGGATCTGAAGAAGGATATTGAACAGGTCGGGGTGCGCTTTTTCGATCTCGTCGAGCAGCAGCACGCTGTGGGGGTGTTTGCGGATGCCGTCGGTGAGCAGCCCGCCCTGGTCAAACCCGATATATCCCGGCGGCGCGCCGATCAGCCGCGCCACGGCGTGCTTTTCCATGTATTCGCTCATGTCAAAGCGCAGGAAATGGATATCGAGCAGGCGGGCAATCTGCCGGGCCACTTCGGTTTTGCCCACCCCGGTCGGGCCGGTAAACAGAAACGATCCCACGGGGTGGCCGGCGGTGCGCAACCCGGCCCGGGAACGCTTGATCGCCGTCACCAGGGCGTTCAGCGCCGGGTCCTGGCCGAAGATCACGGCCTGCAGGCGTTCTTCCAGGCGACCGAGTTTTTCTTTGTCGCTGGCCGAAACATTTACCGCCGGGATGCGGGCCATTTTGGCCACAATTTTTTCAATATCGCCGGGGTTGATCTTCCGGCGCCGCGATCCACCGGATATGCGGATATAGGCCCCGGCCTCGTCGATCACATCGATGGCTTTATCGGGCAGGTAGCGATCGTTCAGGTATTTGCTGGAAAGCGCCACCGCCGCCTTCAGGGCCGCGTCGGTGTACAGGATCCCGTGATGCTCCTCGTAGCGGGATTTCAGTCCTTTCAGGATACGGATCGATTCCGCCTCGGTCGGTTCGGCAATATCGATTTTTTCAAACCGCCGGGACAGGGCCCGGTCTTTCTCAAAATGGTTTTTGTATTCCTCGTGGGTCGTCGAGCCGATCACCCGGATATCTCCCGAGGAAAGCGCGGGTTTCAAAATATTGGACGCATCCATGGAGCCGCCGCTGGTGGCCCCCGCGCCGACGATGGTGTGGATTTCGTCGATAAACAACACGGCGTTTTCTTTGTCAGCCAGCGCGGCGATGACCGATTTCAGTCGCTGTTCAAAATCCCCCCGGAATTTGGTGCCGGCCAGCAGGGCGCCCAGGTCAAGGGCATAAATCTTGACATCGGCAAACATTTCGGGAACTTTTCCCTCGTGGATCTTGAGGGCAAACCCCTCTGCCATGGCGGTTTTGCCCACGCCCGGATCACCGACAAAAACGGGATTGTTTTTCCGCCGGCGGCAGAGCACCTGAACGGTTCGCTCCAGTTCCGCCTGCCGCCCGATGAGGGGGTCGAGCCGGCCGGCCGCCGCCTGCGCCACCAGTTCCGTCGTATATTCAGCCAGGGGGTCGTTCTTTTTCCGCCCCCCGCCCTTCCGGCCGCCATCCGGAGACGCCGATTCCCCGGCCTGATATTGACCCGCCGATGTCCCCGGCACCTGATGGGTAATCGCATTGAGCACATCAAGACGGGTAATGCCCTGGGCATTTAAAACATACCGGGCATGGGATTCCTTTTCATTAAAAATAGCGGCAATAATATCTCCCACGGACACTTCGTGTTTTTCGGCGGACCGGACATGGTCGACCGCCCGTTGAATCACCCGCTGAAATCCCATGGTCTGCTGCAGCACATATTCCTGATCCTTGGGAATAAAGGTGATATGCGCATCAAAAAAAGATTCCAGCTCGGTCTTGATGTCCGCCACATTGCCGCCGCAGGTCTCGATGATATCGATGCCTGTCTGGTTGAACAGGATGGCAAAGAGAACATGTTCGACACTGACATATTCATGCCGCCGTTTCTTCGCTTCCCGGACGGCCATTGAGAGCGTCTCGCCCAGCTCTTTACTGATCATGATTCATCCTTCTCCATGATGCATTTTAAGGGAAAACCGTTTTCCCGGGCCAGATGGTGCACCGTATCCACCTTGGTTTCGGCAATCTCAAACGGGTACACGCCGCACAGCCCGGCACCTTCCCGGTGTACCTTCAACATGATATCTTCGGCCGCCGTCCGGGATTTCCCAAAGACAACCACCAGGATTTCCACCACAAAGGCCATGGTGGTGTAATCGTCGTTGAGCAACAGCACCCGGTATAAGGGCGGCCGGCGGACGTCATCTTCTGATTCGGTATCAATACCGTTTTCCAGCTCAGGGGTGTATGGACTCATGTCTTATCGCTGCCAAAATGTTTCTTGCCCGGCCGGACGGACCCTGTCTAGTAATATAGTATGTCGTTGCCCGGCCTTGTAAAGGGGGAAACAGGTTACCGGCCGCAGCATTTTTTGTATTTTTTCCCGCTGCCGCAGGGACAGGGGGCGTTCCGGCCGATTTTTTCCGATTTCCGTTTAACTGGCTTGCGCTTGGCCGGTTCGGCGTCTCCGCCGCCGGAAAAGACCAGATCCTGCTCACCGGCCTGCTGCATCTGATCAATTTCCTGGGGCGCGGCAATCTCGATCCGGAAAAGGATCCCCAGTGTTTCTTCCGAGATGCGGTCCATCATGTCGGCAAACATCTCGTAGCCTTCTTTTTTATATGTAATCAGCGGGTCCTGCTGGCCATATCCCCTCAGGCCGATACCTTCCTTGAGGTGATCCATGGAGAGCAGATGGTCTTTCCACATGCTGTCGATATTCTGAAGCAGTACGTAACGTTCCAGGTTTCTGAAATCCGTTTCGCCGATTTCCGCTTCTTTCCGCCGGTACGCATCCATCACCGCCGTGTCGAGCAGTTCGATCAGCCGCTCCCGGTCCAGATCGTCCAGCGATTCATCGGCCGGAATCCGGAAATGGATATTGAACTGTTTGAAAACCGCCTTGTCCAGTGCGTCAAAATCCCATTCTTCCGCCGGTACTTTCGCCTCTGCGACACCATCGGCCAGCATTTCGATCCGGTCAGCCATGATGTCGAGGATATCATCTTTCAAGTCTTTCCCGGTGAGGATGTCGCGCCGCCGCTTATAAATCACTTCCCGCTGCTGGTTCATCACATCATCGTATTCGAGAAGCTGCTTCCGAATCTCGAAGTTCTGCCCCTCCACCTTGCTCTGGGCGTTTTCAATGGCCTTGCTGAGGAGCTTGTGCTCGATGGGCTCGCCTTCCCGCATGCCGAGCTTTTCCATGATGCCGGTCATCCGTTCGCCCCCGAAAATGCGGAGCAGGTCATCTTCCAGGGCCAGGTAAAACCGGGAGGACCCCGGATCGCCCTGGCGGCCGGCACGCCCCCGGAGCTGGTTGTCGATCCGCCGGCTCTCGTGCCTTTCCGTGCCGAGAATGCGCAGGCCGCCCAGCTCGACCACGCCCTCGCCGAGGACAATATCGGTCCCCCGCCCGGCCATATTGGTGGAAATGGTCACGGCCTTGTACTGCCCGGCCTGGGAGATGATTTCGGCTTCCTTGCCATGATTTTTGGCGTTGAGGACATTGTGCTTGACGCCTCTTTTTTTCAGCTGCCGGCTGATATCTTCAGACACATCGATCGATACCGTTCCCACCAGAACCGGCTGGCCTTTTTTGTTCAGCTCAATGATCTCGTTGATGGCGGCGTCGTATTTTTCCCGTTTTGTCTTGAATATCATGTCCGGGTCATCCTGCCGGATCATCGGCTGGTTGGTGGGGATGACCACAACGTCGAGCTGGTAAATTTTTTCGAATTCGGCCGCCTCGGTATCGGCCGTCCCCGTCATGCCGGACAATTTGTCGTACATCCGGAAAAAGTTCTGAAACGTAATGGTTGCCAGGGTCTGGTTCTCGTTCTCGATCTTGACCCCTTCCTTGGCCTCCAGCGCCTGGTGCAGCCCGTCGCTGTACCGCCGGCCGGGCATCAGCCGCCCGGTAAATTCATCGACGATGATCACTTCGCCGTTCTTGACGATGTAGTCCACATCCCGCTTGAAAAGCGTATGGGCTTTCAGGGCCTGATTGATGTGATGCAGCAGGTCTATATATTTCGGGTCGTAGAGGTTGTCGATTTTAAGCAGTTTCTCGGCCCGGGCCACGCCGTCTTCGGTGAGAACCACATTGCGGTCTTTTTCATCAATGGTATAGTCGGCGTCGCGTTTCAGCTTTGGAATGATCCCGTCAACCTGAAAGTACAGATGGGTCGCTTTTTCCGCCGGCCCGGAGATAATGAGCGGGGTCCGGGATTCATCGATGAGGATACTGTCCACCTCGTCCACGATGGCAAAGTTCAGCTCCCTTTGTACCAGCGCCTCCCGGTCAAATTTCATGTTGTCGCGCAGATAATCAAAACCGAACTCGTTATTGGTGCCGTAGGTGATATCCGCATGATACGCCTGCTGGCGTTCGTCTTCATCCATGCCATGGACAATCGTGCCAACGGTGAGGCCGAGAAACCGGTGGATCTGGCCCATCCATTCCATATCCCGCGAAGCCAGGTAATCGTTGACCGTAATGATATGAACGCCCTTGCCCGTCAGCGCATTCAGATACGCCGGCAGGGTGGCCACCAGGGTTTTTCCCTCACCGGTCTTCATCTCGGCGATTTTTCCTTCATGCAGGACAATGCCGCCGAGGATCTGAACGTCGAAATGACGCATTTTAAGGGTTCGTATCGATGCTTCCCGAACGGTGGCAAAGGCTTCGGGCAACAGATCATCGAGGGGTTCCCCCTGGCCGAGCCGCTCTTTGAACCGGACCGTCTGCGCTTTCAGATCCGCGTCGCTTAAAGCATGGATTTTTTCCTCAAAGGCATTGACCTGTTCGACAATCGGCCCCATCCGCTTCAGTCCACGTTCATTCTTACTGCCAAATACCTTGGTTAGCAGGCTGCTGATCATCTATGGGATACTCCTTGGATTAAATGTAAAAAGACGCGCATCCGTCCACGCGTTCCGGAAACTGACTGGACACAGATATTTATATTAAGACATAATGGTCAAAAAACCAGGGAGAATCAACCGAAATTATTCTTTCCGGTTTTCAGGATAAGGAAGGGGCCCCTTTAAATGCGGGCAAAAAAAACACTAAGAGTGGCGGGCAGCCACCCGCTGGACTAGATATTTGTGCGGGTTCACCTGGACACCGTTTTTGAGAACCTCGAAATGGACATGGGGGCCGGTACTGCGGCCGGTGCTGCCAACCCGGGCGATGACTTCCCCTTTTGTTACCCACTGCCCCTTTTTTTTCAATAACTTGGAGATATGCGCATAGCGTGTCCGATACCCGCGGCCATGGTCGATTTCAATGACATTGCCATACGAGCTGCGCCGGCCGGAAAACGTCACCATCCCGTCCGCCGCCGCCATGATGGGCGTCCCTTTGGGCGCGCCAATATCACAGCCTTTGTGGAATTCCCTTTTCCCGGTAAAATCAGACCGGCGGTATCCGAACTTCGACGTGATCTGGCCCCTCACCGGCCAGATCGACGGGGTGCAGGCCATTTTTCTCTTTTTCTTGACAAGCGCGCTGAGCAGCTCTTTTATCTGTTCCGCCTGTTCCTGGGACGCCCTGGTCAACAGATCCGCCTGCACATGCATCTCATCTATCAGGCAGCTGTGGTTATTATCTATCACCAGGCGGCTATTGACATCTTCGGGCAACGGCCCGCCCACGCCAAATTCGGTTTTTACCGCCGCATGGCCGCCGGTCCGGGCCTTGGTTTCTTTGTCGGTATCTTTAATTCTTGAAATTTTCCGGACCCGGGTTTCCAGCTCTTTCAGCGCAATCAGTTCGTCCTTCAGCGTATTGATTTTTAAAGCAAATGATTGAATTCTCTGATGCTGATCGGCCAGCGCCGTCTGCTGACTGGCAATCCGTTCCTTCAGCAGGGGCATGCCGGCAACGGTTTTCTGCAATTCCCGGTAATCGTGAACAAAATAGGCCCCCACAACCACGCAGGCAAGCAGCAGCCCCGCCACGGAAAGAAACAGCAGGCTGATCGTTTTTTTGGAGGTGACAAATTGCCGGGTGTGTGATCCCTGGTGAGTCAAAATAAGAAAAGATATTTTTTCGCGCATCCCTGGCTTATATCTCCCTGTAAATTTTTTTCCGTTTGTATTTAATCTGTTGCCGCCGGTTTTTTACCCCGAAAACCAGACATCGGATTACACCACCGGCCACGGCCATATCGGTATCGATACGTGCCGCGGCCGGGTTGTCTGTTTCGCCTGCCCGATGGCGGGCAGATCACACGCAATCGATCAGGCGATCCCCAGTCTGAATTTCAGCGATTTCAGCGTATTTTTCATCAACATGGTAATCGTCATGGGACCGACGCCGCCGGGAACCGGAGTGATGGCGCCCGCAATTTCCCTGGCTTTGTCAAAATCGACATCGCCTTTGAGTATCGCGATTTTTTTGCCGGTTTTTTCGCTGATTTTTTCACCCACCCGGTTCACCCCCACATCGATGACACAGGCGCCGGGTTTGATCCATTCCGGTTTCACCAGATCGGGAACGCCCGCCGCCACAATGAGGATATCGGCGCGCTTGCAGTGCGCGGCCAGATCCCGGGTGCGTGTGTGAACCACGGTAACGGTTGAATTGGCGCCCGGCCCTTTCTGGACCATCATATTGGCAATGGGTTTGCCGACAATGTTCGACCGCCCGACCACCACAACTTCCGCGCCGCTGGTCTCGACACCGGCCCGGACAATCATTTCCTGAATACCGGCCGGCGTACAGGGCGGAAACTTGACCTCATCCCCGCCGATCATCAGCCGGCCCACGTTGACCGGATGAAATCCATCCACATCCTTATCCGGATCGATGGCGTTGAGTACTTTTTTCTCGTCAATGTGCTTGGGCAGCGGCAGCTGCACCAGGATGCCGTTAATGCCATCGTCGTTGTTGTATTTATCGATCAGGGCCAGCAGATCATCCTCGGAAATTGTTTCCGGCTGGCTGTCCTGGATTTCGTTAAATCCGACCCGATGCGCTGTTTTAATTTTCAATGTCACATACGAAATCGAGGCGGGGCTTTCTCCCACCAGGATCGTCACCAGCCCCGGCACCACGCCATGTTTGGCCTTGATCTCTTTTACTTCCGCGGTGATTTCCTCCAGAATTTCCTCCCGGATCACGGTTCCCTTAATCAGTTTTGCCGCCATTGCCTTTCTCCTTTTCCACACAATTGTTTATCGTTATTCATAAATATATCGAAGCACCCGCCCCATGCAGGAAACGGGCAGATGCGCTCCGCAGATGAGCGTCACACCCCGTCACCCATACCGGGCCGGCGCTCACGCGGGTCCAGATCGCGGGCAGCCCACTCGGATTTTCAATACGAATCATGCGATATCAGATGGATGAAGTTTGCGCGTTCAGATTTTATATCGCCACCTATCTATGCGAAAGATGAGCGGATGTCAAGCCAGCCGGGAAAAAAACCGACTGTTTTAACGAATGCATCCTAGAATTTCAACGGGCGGGGATGCAGGGCTTCGGGGCATTGCCGCAGAAAATAACGATCGGTCATGCCGGAAATAAAATCGCGCACCATTTCCGCCGGAACATGCCGCGCCATGTATGCATCGGACATGCCTTCCAGAAAATGGGAGAAAATAGCCGATTGACGATTGTCTTTCTCAAGATCCCGCAGATATTTTTCAAACAGAAAGGTAAACAGGCGCCCGATTTCCTTCTTCCGGGATTTAAGCATCGGGTTCAGGTAGATCCGTTGATAGTTAAACCGTTTCAATGCCAGCAGCGCGTCTGATTTTTCAGGACTGAAGGCGATGTGCGCACTGTTCCAGCTGTTTTCAATGAGATCGGTGACCAAACGGTAAACAATATCCCCATTGGTATTCCCAAGCTGTTCGGCACAGTCGGCGGGCAGTTCATCCCGCCGGATCAGATTCAGGCGGATGGCATCTTCGATATCCCGGCCAATGTAACTGATTGTATCGGCCAGCCGCATCACGCAGCCTTCCAGGGTCATGGGAACCAGGGGAAAGGCCGGCGCTGTTTTTTTTCCCTGGATCTGGGCGTCGAGTACCGCGAAGGTTTTATCGGTTTCAGGAACGAGCATCCGGTCGTGCACCTCGCCGTCATGGCAGAGAATGCCGTCCAGCGTCTGCAGACAGAGGTTCCAGCCGGATCCCTTGCGCTCCACACGGTCGAGGAACTGGATGCCCTGGACATTGTGATGAAAGGCGCCGATCCCGCTGCCCCGGCACAGGCCCGACAGAAAACGCTCGCCATCATGGCCGAAAGGCACGTGACCGATATCGTGGCCCAGCGCAATGGCCTCGATCAAATCCTCGTTCAGCCCCAGGCAGCGGCCGATGGTGCGGGCGATCTTGGCGACCAGCTGCACATGGAGCACCCGGTGGGTGATATGGTCATTGTCGACCAGATAAAACACCTGGGTTTTATCGATGTAACGGGAGTACGCCCGGGAGTAGAGGATGCGGTCCGTGTCCACGGCAAACGCCTGCCGGTAGTCGGCTTCAAGCTTCGATTCCGGCCGCCGCCGCAGGGCTGCCCGACTGGGCGTGGCACTGGCGGACAGGATTTCCGCCTCCCGCGCGGCAAGTTTTTCCTTCAAGTGAATAAAAAAAGAATCCTTGGGAGATGCCATCAACGCCTGTCCATCCTGTTGAAAAAGTGAGTGCCGCCGGACATGCCGGATATCAGGGGTAGGGATTTCGCAGCGTAAAAATCGCCGGAGACAATTCCGCGTCGGGCCATACCCGGTCGGTGCGGATTGTCAGACCGGTGCCGTCGCCGTTGTGGAACGACAGTTTCCGGAAAAAGGCATGCCCTTCCCGCTGAAGGCGGTCGCCGAAATCCACCTGATAGGCAAAAAGACCGGCGGCGGTATACATGATCATCCGCACCGGCGCCCGGGTGGCCGCATCAAACCAGATCTCTTCCAGGCGGCGGTTCCATTTGTCTTTTAAAACCAGCACCGGGCCGGGTGTCTCATCC
>Ga0256846_1000687_pt1 | contig 12752 bp, 10 predicted proteins | sample TevniametaG_FD_189098 | JGI IMG/M metagenome (GOLD analysis project Ga0256846, IMG submission 189098) | Tube worm associated microbial communities from hydrothermal vent at the East Pacific Rise, Pacific Ocean - Tevnia | ecosystem: Host-associated > Annelida > Integument > Unclassified ...
GCGGTGCGATTAAAGTGAGAGCACGCATCGAAAAAGTTGATAAAAAAACTCTTGCCATTAAAGATATACCTTTCGGGAAAAACAGTTCCACACTGATAGACTCGATACTTAAAGCCAACGAAAAGGGTAAAATTAAAATAAAACGTATTGACGATAACACCGCAGCCGAAGTGGAAATACTTGTGCATCTGACACCGGGTACTTCGCCCGATAAAACTATTGATGCTCTTTATGCTTTTACCGATTGTGAATTGTCAATATCACCTAACGCATGCATTATTGAGGATGATAAGCCTAAATTTATAGGTGTATCCGAAATTCTTCGTCATTCGGCAGAATATACCAAATATCTGTTAAAACAAGAACTTCTTATCAGACTTGGCGAACTGCAAGAGGCGTGGCATCAATCGTCGCTTGAAAAAATATTTATCGAAGAACGTATTTATAAAGATAAAGAATACGAAGAGGGCAAAAACTACGAAGCGGTTATCAAACATATTCACAAGCGATTAAAACCGTTTAAAGATAAGTTTATACGCGAAATTACTGACGAAGATGTTAAGCGTTTGTTTGAAATAAAAATGCGTCGTATTCTTAAATTCTCATCGAAAGAAGCTGAAGAACATCTATTGAATATCGAAGACGAAATATCGGTAGTAAAAAATCATCTCGACAATCTTAACGATTTTGCTATTGATTATTTTAAAAATATAAAAAAGAAATACGGTAAAGGAAAAGAGCGAAAAACCGAAATTCGCAATTTTGAAAGTATTGAAGCAACAAAGGTTGTCGTGGCAAACGAAAAATTGTATTGCAACTTTAAAGAAGGATTTATAGGAATCGGCACGGCAATGCGTAAAGAAGAGTTTGTGTGCGATTGTTCGGATATTGACGATATTATTGTTTTCAGAAAAGACGGGAAATACCTTGTAACAAAGGTATCGGACAAAACATTTGTGGGCAAGGATATTGAACATATTGCCGTATTTAAAAAGAACGATGAACGTACTATTTATAATGTAATATATCGCGACGGAAAATACGGCAATACATATATGAAACGCTTTGCCGTGAAAGGTGTAACTCGCGATAAAGAATACGATGTAACAAAAGGAACACAAAATTCGCGTGTTTTATATTTCAGTGCCAATCCCAACGGTGAAGCCGAAATTGTGAAGGTTTACCTGAAACCGCGTCCGAAACTTAAAAAATTGATTTTTGAACTTGATTTCAGCAAACTTGCCATTAAAGGGCGAAGCAGTCAGGGAAATATTTTAACTCGTCATCAGGTTCATCGCATTGTGATGAAAGATGCGGGAGTGTCAACTTTGGGCGGAATAAAAATATGGTTCGACGAAGTGGTGGCACGCCTAAGCACCGAAGAACGTAATTTGTATCTCGGCGAATTTAAGTCGAACGATAAAATTCTTGTGGTAACAAAAGACGGCGATTTTAGTTTTACAAATTACGATTTGAGTAATCACTATCCCGACAATATTTTGTTGATTGAGAAATATCAACCGAATAAAATATTTACCGCAGTATTTTACGATGCCGAACAAAAATATTATTACCTGAAACGTTTTGAATTTGACGAATCGGCAAAAGACGGTAACATTATCGGCGATAATCCCGATTCTAAATTAATTATTCTTTCGGGAGAAAAATGGCCTCAAATTAAAATTACTTTTGGCGGCAAGCATGAAAGTCGCGAAGATGAAATTGTTGATGCCGAAGAGTTTATTGCAGTAAAAAGCTATAAAGCTCGCGGCAAACGACTTACAACTTATGAGGTGAAGAAAATAGTTGAAACAGAACCTTTACAAAAGGAAGAACCGGAAGAAGAAACACCGGAAAACAGCAATGATGATAATGGGTTTGATGAAAACGGTAATCCAATTAAAGTGGTTCCGCCCGAAGATGCAGGAGAACAAATGTCGCTGTTTGGAGATAGTTAGTTTATATAAGTTAACGCGAATAGAAGAAATAATTAAATGAATAAAACAGCAAAACCGTTTATAAAGTGGGCAGGTGGAAAGTCACAACTTTTACCGGAAATAATGAATGTTATTCCTGATAGTTTAAAACAGTTAGACTTTATTTATATTGAACCTTTTGTAGGCGGAGGAGCTACTCTATTTTGGATTTTACAAAAATACCCGAATATTAAAAGAGCCGTAATAAATGATATCAATATTGATTTAACTAATTCTTATAAAACAATAAAAGAAAATGTAGAATCTGTAATTTCTGTTTTAAAAAGATGGGAAAAGGAGTATCATTTATTATCCGATAAGCAAGAACAAAAGAAAGAATATTATTATTCAAAAAGAACTCTATTTAATACCAGAAATTCTGATTTAATTACTCAAACAGCACTTTTTATTTTCTTAAACCGAACTTGTTTTAATGGATTATATAGAGTAAATAAAAAAAATGAATTTAATGTTCCTATCGGTAGTTACAAAAAACCAATGATTTGCGATGAAGTTAATTTGAGAGCGGTAAGTAATATTTTACAAAAAGTTGAGATTTTAAACGGAGATTTTGAAGATACATTGGAATATGCAAAAGACGAGACGTTGTTTTATTTTGACCCACCTTATAAACCATTGAATGAAACTTCTAGTTTCAATTCTTATGCAAAAGATGAGTTTGATGATAAAGAACAAATAAGACTTGCTAAATTTTGTGAAAAAGTTGATTTATTGGGATACCACTGGATATTAAGCAATTCTGATGTTAAAGGCAAAAATCCTGATGACAACTTTTTTGATGAATTGTATTCTAATTTTAAAATCAAGAGAGTTCTTGCGAGACGAAATATTAACTCAAATCCAAATAAAAGAGGAGAATTGACAGAGTTGTTAATTACAAATTACGCCTATGAAAAAATTATGTCGATTGCTCAATAAAACAGAAGATAACCTTTTTGAAGAAATAATATCTTCATTTAAGAATAAGATTACTCAATGGAGTTATTTTGTAAACTGGCAAAAGGTTTTGCAGAATATAGAACTAATTGAGAAAGAGTTGAATTTATTAAACTATTTGATTGGTAAAAAAGATTTACACAAAGAAACAGTTGATTTGTTGTTGAAGTATCCAGATACAATAAAAGCAATTCCGTTACTTCTTGCAATAAGAGATAAATCGATAGAAGTTCTTATTGATACACGGAATTTTATTTATCGTGAATTTGATTTTTCTAAAAAAGAATATACGAAAGACGAAATAATATCATTTGCCGATTTTATCCTTAAAAGCGGTTTAGGAGAGCTTTTAAAAGACAAAAAGATTAAAAATCTTGTAGATTATGCAACAGGCGTTGAGGTTGGGTTAGACAGCAATGGAAGAAAAAATCGTGGCGGAACGCTTATGGAGAACTTGGTTGAAGAATTTGTGAGAGATACCTGCAACAAGTTACACATTGAATATATGCCACAAGCAACAGCAAAGAAAATAAAAGAAAAATGGAACATAGAAATAAAAGTAGATAAATCATCACGAATTATTGATTTTGCTATAAACAAGAATGGTAAACTTTATTTTATCGAGGTTAATTTTTATGGTGGTGGTGGTTCTAAATTAAAATCAACAGCAACGGAATATATTCGTATGAATGAGTATTGGAATAAACAAGGAATTGAATTTATTTGGATAACTGATGGAGCCGGTTGGAAATCTACATTGAAACCGTTAAGAGAATATTTTGATAAAGCAGATTATTTATTAAATCTGGAAATGTTAAGAAATGGTGTTTTAAAAAGGATATTATCACATAATGCTTAAACCCTATTTCAAATCAAAGGATAAAAATTTTACCTTGCTACAAGGTGATGTATTCGAGTTGTTACCACAATTCGACTTTAAATTTGATATGATTTTTGCCGATCCTCCTTACTTTTTATCAAATGACGGATTGACAATAAAAAATGGAAAAATAGCAAGTGTAAATAAAGGGAAATGGGATAAATCAAAAGGATTTGAATATATAAATGAATTTAATCGTAAATGGTTAAAACTGATTCGTGATAAAATGAAAGAAGATGCCACGATATGGATTAGTGGCACAATGCATAATATTTTTAGTATAGGGCAAATCTTAACCGAATTGGATTTTAAGATTTTAAATATAATAACTTGGCAAAAAACGAATCCACCGCCAAATTTTTCTTGTCGCTATTTCACTCATTCAACCGAACAAATTATCTGGGCAAGAAAGAATGCAAAAGTTCCGCATTATTTTAATTACGAACTTATGAAGGAGATTAATAATGGTAAACAAATGAAAGACGTTTGGTCATTACCGGCAATTGCCAAATGGGAAAAATCTTGTGGCAAACACCCTACTCAAAAACCTCTTTCTGTATTAACAAGAATAATACTTGCTTCTACAAAGCAAGGAGCTTGGGTTTTAGACCCTTTTGCAGGAAGTAGTACCACAGGAATAGCAACTAATTTATTAAAAAGAAAATTCCTTGGTATAGATATAGATATAGAATTTCTTGAGATAAGTAAAAATAGAAAACTTGAAATTGAAGATGAGATGATATTTAATGAATATCGAAATAAGTTACAAGGATTTAAGGATGCAAGACAATTAGAATTTCATTTATTAAGAGAACCAAATGAAGAATATAAAACAGAATTGGATTTAACAGTATCTTATAGAGAAAACAAACAGTAGCACCTTACATAAACCCTGCTATTTAGTTTGATTGATACAAATAAACAGATGAAGGTAAGAATTTTAGACAACGATGATAAATAAAAAATATAACATTTATGCACTCTCTTATATATTTAACGGGTTATATGGGTTGCGGTAAAACTACCGCAGGCAAAAAGCTTGCCGCAAAACTCAATTATAATTTTATTGATTTGGATTCTTTTATCGAGGAAACACAAAACCAATCAATACCTGAAATATTTGCTACTAAAGGTGAAGATACTTTTAGAGAAATAGAAAAAGATGCTTTGCATAAAACTTTTGATATGTCGAATACCGTAATCTCAACAGGTGGCGGTACTCCTTGCTATTTCGACAATATGGAACAAATGAACAAGCACGGAGCAATTGTTTACATTAAGTTGTCACCCAAAACGCTGTTTGACAGGTTAAAAAATGCAAAAACCGAACGTCCGCTAATTAAAAACTTTAATGATGCCGAATTGCTAAGTTTTATTGAGAAAGCTCTTGCCAAGCGAGAGCCTTTTTACAACAAAGCAAAATTTATCGCAAACGGAATAGGGTTGACTCCGAAAATATTGATAGATTTGCTTGATATTAAAAATACAATATGAAACAAGCATGATAAAATAATTATTAACACACACGATAATGATTATTTTTCATCAGGCGGTTCCATCCGGCAATTGAAAATTAAATTATAATCAGATGAAGATAAAAAATACAATTTTTATTAAAGACTGGCTTGTGCTTAAGCCTTATGAAAAGCAGACTGAAACAGATAACTATTATCTGAAAATTTGTAATAAGGTAAAAAATCAGATAACTCAATACTCAGAGTTATTCGAAGAGTTTGATTTGCCTGATGGCATTAACCACTTATCGTGTTTTCTAACTTCATATTTCGAAGATATTATATCGGAGTCAAATATTTGGAATTCTTTTGTGAAAGCTCACAAAAGATTGTATAATAAACCATTACCTTTTTATGATGTGTCTGAATATTTCGAAGAAGAGATAAATATACAAGATGTAACATTTCTTATCTGGTATTTTTTTAATAATATTCAGCAAGAAAGATTTGTTAGTCCTTATAACCCTATTTTTTTTGATATGGCATTCAATATTATGGATGTTTTTGATGATGAATATGAGTTTGCTCCCGAAAATAAACACCTTCAATCATTTTATACCATAGATAAAAACGAAACGGATTTTTATATTGCCAGAGCACTTATTGACAATATTCTTTTTAATAGTTATCTGTTTTATTTTGACACTTTCAAAGAATTGATGCTTGAAGAAGCAGATATTATAGAAGAAGCTAATGAGGAATATTTAATAAGTATTTTGCAGGAAAATCATAATAATTTATTGCTATCATTACATACAAGATTGTTAGCTTTTAAGGGACAAGATTGGGCTGCGGAAATTGTTGGTAAAAATCACCCTTTGCACAACGATTATTTGAATATATCAAAACGGATTGTCGGATACTTTTTTTACAAAGGACAAGATGACGAGAATATTTTTCTTGAACATATTGCTTCCGGGAAAAAGTTTAATCTGACAAAAAAATCATTCGATCATAGTGATAGTTTAAAAGAAATAGATTCTTTTATTTATATGGGGATTGTTTTATGGCAAAACGAGTGGTGGTTTTCAGGAGTGTTCTTTACCACTGAATTTAATGCCGATATTGTTTTAGATGAAAAAAATTCGGTTGAACATAGACGAATGGTAAGTTTTCTTGATGATAAATCAAAAATATATGAGTCTCTAGAAGATGAGTATAAAGCTTTTAAAGAGTTTTCCGGAGGTTCGCAAATTGTATTTTTGAAAGTAGATAAAATAGATAATTACATACGTAACTATATAGAATATTTCAACAAATCATTAAAATTATCAGAAAAAGCAAAAGCGAAAGCAATAAAACGGATAAAAAAAGAAGGTTTACTGGATATTGATACAAATAATACATCATATTTAACCGATTTGGAAGATGCTGAAAGTGGACTTGTTTTTTTTAACCCCAAAAGTGGTATTGAAATAGCTGTAGATATTAATAGTGCTTTTCCTTCTCCTGAAAATCCTTTTTATAATGAACAAGAAAATGAAGAAGCTATTTTAAAATTATTTATGAACGAATCTTATTCTACTGAGTTGGTAAAATACAATATTGATAACTTTAAAAATGAAATTCCTTTTTTTAAAAAACCGGAGGGGCAGTTTTTTCTTGAAAATGCAGACTTTTTATTACGTTTTTTTAAAAGAGGCTATTATCATACAGAACCGCAAATAACTCTTATTTAGAATTGTATTAAACCCGACTTATGCAGTAGGAGTTGTGAAATAGTGAACTTACGGCATTTAGTAAGGGTTAATCCCGATTTAGAAATACACCATTTTGGTTATTGTCCAAAATAGATGTAGTTCTTTATCGCTATACAATAGAAAACTATTTTTGTTTTCTATTGCATAGTTTGGATTAAACTTTCAATTTATACCATATAAATAATATCTTTGCATAAATTTTAATAAAAAGCATTATGGCTAAATTTTTTCATCTTCAAAAAAGCAAACGCTTTTCGTATAAGCCCCGATATTACGACGAAAGAGCCGAAAGACGCAAAGAGCACGAAGAGGCTATTATTAAAGAGGTAGAAGCCGAAAAAGCAGGAAAGAAAACCCGATTGGCAAAGGAAGATATGGAAAACTATATTAAAATAGCACGTCGAACTCAAAAAAAATCAAACACCCGAATTTTGATTATTATGATTATTTTAATGTTATTGTTTTATTTCTTTTTTTATAAATAAAATTAATGGTTCTACTGTTATTTTAATGGATAACCTAAAATACTTAGGATTTGTTTTTTAAATGAATAAAAATATTAAAATACTATAACAAAGATAATTAATTAAACCTTCCAGGTTTTTAAAACCTAGAAGGTTTGGATATTTAGCTTTTAATTGTCCACTAAATTAGTGGTAGAACCAAATTAATTTGCAAAGTTAAAAGTAGGTGTCTAATTTCTAACAGTCTAGCTTCTGGTAGTTTAACGTCTAACAGTCTAATTAATAAATATATGGCGGATTTAATTCAACTTTTACCCGATAGTGTTGCCAATCAAATAGCGGCAGGAGAGGTTGTGCAACGACCTGCCTCTGTATTAAAAGAATTGGTGGAAAACTCCATTGATGCGGGTAGTACAAAAATACAGGTAATAGTTAAAGATGCGGGGAAAACACTTTTGCAAGTAATCGACAACGGCATAGGAATGTCCGACAACGATGCTCGAATGTGTTTTGAACGTCATGCTACATCAAAAATCCGTAAAGCCGACGATTTGTTTAATATTCTCACAATGGGTTTTCGTGGCGAAGCAATGGCTTCCATTGCTGCTGTGGCAACCATTGAAATGAAAACAAAAAAACAAGATGCCGACCTTGGCATTTTTATTAGAATATCAGGCTCAAAAACAGAAACACAAGAGCCTGTAAATTGCCAAAACGGAACAAATATTTCGGTAAAAAACCTGTTCTTTAATGTTCCTGCACGACGTAAATTCTTAAAATCGAACAGCACCGAATTAAAACACATTATGGAAGAGTTTCAACGCATTGCGTTGGGTTTTCCCGAAATAGAGATGCATCTTGTGCACAACGATGTTGAAATTTACAACCTTCCATCGTCAAAAATTCATCAACGAATAGTAAATATTTTAGGCAGAGCAGCCGAAAAAAACCTTATTCCCATTGAATCGGAAACCGAGATTATAAAAATAAAAGGCTATGTGGGCAAACCGCAAAACGCACGAAAAACACCCGGAGAACAGTTCTTTTTTGTGAACAACCGCTTTATGAAACATCCCTATTTTTACAAAGCGGTGATTTCGGCTTACGACAATATTATTCAGCCCGGACTGTATCCTTCGTTTTTTATCTATTTCGATATTAATCCCGATGCCATTGACATAAATATACATCCTACCAAAACCGAAATTAAATTTGAAAATGAGCGTAATATTTGGGCAATACTATCGGCAACGGTAAAAGAAGGACTGGGAAAATACAACGTAGCTCCAAGCATTGATTTTGATAATAATACCGATTTTGAGATACCCGTATTTTCAAAAGATACTCCCGTAAAACCACCCGAAATAAAGATTAACCCCAATTATAATCCGTTTGAAACAGATAATGGAGGTTCACAAAAAAGTTTTGGCGGCAGTTACGAAAAAAAGTCAACACCGTCAAATTGGGATAAACTGTATGCAGGACTTGAAAATTCCGATTTTACTACACAAACGCACCACAACACCGAAATTATTCAACATACCGAACCCGAGCAGCAAACCATTGATGTTGTTACTGCTGCTGAAACTACCCGCTTTTTTCAGTTTAAACGAAAATATATTCTCACTTCTGTGAAATCGGGACTGATGATTATTGACCAACGCAGAGCACATCAGCGTATTTTATTCGATGAATATTTTGCCAAAATAAGCGAAAATACTGCAGGTCAAAAATTGTTGTATCCGCAAAAAATTGAGCTGGAGCCTGTAAGTTCCGAACTTTTTAAAGCCGTTTTGCCCGAAATAAATAAATTGGGATTTGAAGCTGAGCCGTTTGGTAATAACACTTTCGTGATAAACAGCGTGCCTGCCGACTTTCCCGATAAGGATGTTACCGAATGGATAAACATAATTATCGACAGTATAAAAGAGAACGAAAAAGATTTTGTTGCTGCCGTTCACGAAAATATCGTAAAATCATTGGCAAAGTTTTTGTCAATTCCTTACGGAAAAATACTTACGCAGGAAGAGATGGTTCACATCAACGACAGGCTTTTTGCATCGTCGATGCCCAATCTAACCCCTGACGGAAAAACTATTATTACAATTATTGAAACAAACGAAATAGAAAAAAAACTTAATTAATATGCAGTCATACAGACCACCATTGTTTGGAAGTTTACCGCCGGTTATTAAAAACCTGCTTTTTATAAATATTATAGTATTTGTAGCCGATTTTGTTTTAGGCAGAATGGGTATTGACCTTACCCGAATGCTCGGGCTTCATAACTTTTTATCACCTTATTTCAAGCCGTACCAGCTTATTACACATATGTTTATGCACGGAAGTATTACACATATATTCTTCAATATGTTTGCTTTGGTAATGTTTGGTAAAGTGTTGGAGCAAGTTTGGGGGTCAAAGCGTTTTTTGTTATACTATTTTGTTACAGGACTTGGAGCTGCCGCATTGCACAGTTTGGTTAACTATCTAAATATGCAAAGCCTTCATAATGAGATTGTAGCCTTTGTAAACACACCTTCGCCCGAAGTATTATTGCGAATAGTAAGAGAAAATTTGCCTAATCCTGCACTTTGGGTAAACGATTTTCTCACTTCATACAGTTCACACCCTAACAATGCAGCTTACATAAATAAAGGTATCGACCTTGCAAATCAAATTTATGCTTTGCATTTGAATATACCCACTGTTGGAGCATCGGGAGCGGTATTTGGTGTGCTTTTGGCTTTTGGTATGATGTTTCCCAATGCACAGTTGATGCTGTTGTTTCCGCCTATTCCCATACGAGCAAAATATTTTGTGGCTATTTACGGAGCAATAGAGCTTTTTGCTGCCATTATGCCACAGCAAGGTGACAATATTGCACACTTTGCTCACCTTGGCGGGATGATATTCGGATATTTTATGATACGATATTGGCAAAAAAACGGTCACGGTAGTGGATACAACGGTTTTCACTAACGATGGTGTTTAACCGTAATTTTTTTATCGGTATATTTTTTGTGTGTCAAGTTTTTGAATTATAAAACATTACAAGTATGACAAACACAGGTATTTTTGACGAAATAAAAAGCACATTCAAATACGGCAATATGCTCACCCGACTTATTTATATTAACTTGGGAGTATTTCTTGCCGTTAAAATTATTGATATATTCTATTTTTTATTTGCCGTTTACGGAGCAAATTTTTTGGTAGAGTGGTTGGCTGTGCCTGCCGATTTAAACCAACTGCTGTTTAAGCCGTGGACTGTTTTTACATATATGTTTTTGCATCAGCAATTTTTACATATACTCTTTAATCTGTTGTGGTTGTTTTGGTTCGGTAAAATTTTTCTTGAATATCTTACCGGAAAACAGTTGCTTAATGTATATCTGCTTGGCGGACTGTCGGGAGCGTTTTTATATATTTTGGCTTACAATATTTTCCCCGGATTTAAAGATGTATTGCCCGTGTCGATAGCATTGGGAGCATCGGCATCAATATTGGCAATAGTTGTGGCAATATCGGTTTATGTTCCTAACTACACCGTTTATCTGATGTTTTTAGGTCCGGTAAAACTGAAATATATAGCAATGTTTTCTGTATTCTTCGATATTATATTCTTGCTCGACGGCAATGCAGGCGGTCATATTGCTCACCTTGGCGGTGCACTGTTCGGATATTTTTACATAACCCAACTGCGACAAGGAAAGGATATTTCATCGGGATTCGGTAAAACGATAGATAATGTTTCAAGTTGGTTTAAACCAAAAAGCAATTTAAAAGTAACTTATCGCCGTAAGGGTGAAACTGATATGGAATTTAATGCTCGCAAGAATGTTGAGCAAAAAGAGATAGACCGTATTCTTGAGAAAATTGCCAAATCGGGCTACGAAAGCCTTTCTGCAAAAGAAAAAGAGATACTCTTCAGACAAGGCAGAGAGTATTAAAATTGTGTAATAACTCATTTAGAAATGATGAGAAATAAAATTATTATTATTTTAATTTATTCCTTTTAATTCTACATTTAAACCTGCTTTGGTACCGTAAATTTTTGTGATAACAAACCGCATTTTATTGGATGATATTCCGCGTGTAAGTTTTTGGGTATTAGTATATTGGTAGGTGTCGTCAAGATAAGTTATATTCTCGGGCTTTTCACGCGATTTAGCAACAATAAACAGTGCTATTGATTTAAAATATTCTTTCCATAATCCGTGAGAAAAACTACATGTTACTGCAACTGTATCTTTTGTGGGTATTCCCGAATATTTCAACGAATAAATAGGCACATCAACAGGTATTAGACGAATGCTCACCCAATTCGGTTAATTGATAAAATACAGGGTCGTATTTAGTAACTGTATTCGGTAAAACTTGTAACTCATAAACCGACTCAAAATTCCCTGATGACGAACTTTCTATTTCACTTCGATAAAGTTCAATGCGTATCTTATTAAATTCATCATGCTTTATTTTTTCCTGTTTTCCTCATTTTAACACCCAAAATTAAAAAGTTGAGATAAATACCTTTGTTCATCAGTTAATATTAAAGTCTTTTTCATTATTTCATTAGTAGATTCAACAACAACCTGTATTTCAAAGATATTTTCAGCTATTTCAATAGCCTTTTGAGGACTAATTGTTGCATTTTTTAATTTTAATTGCCGTTCAAGTTCTTTATAAACCTTATAGGCAACAAAATTGATTGTAATGTGAGCTTCTATTCGTCTTTGTAAGCGATGATATATCGGTCTTATTTTTAAATCGTGTTTCGATATACGAAAAACTTTTTCTATTCTCCAAAGATGTCCATAGTTCTCTATTATTTCATCTTTTGTTAAATCTGTATTTGTTATATATCCTTTTAAACCGTCCCAAGCAGCATCTTGATTATATTTGTTCATATCTATACTGATGGTAATATCTCCGTCCATTTTAAGATATTTATTATATCCTCTATTATTAATATTTGACTTAGTTAATTTGCCTGATTTTAATTGTTTTTCTAAGCGTTTTAAACCCCGTTCTCTATTAAAACTATCCTTCTTTGCTCTTTTATCAGAATAGCTAATAATCAGTTTTAGATTATCATTTTTTTTGATTATTTCACTTTCTCCATTTTTTAAATCCAACTTTAAAATTTTATCTTTAATTGATTGAGTTTCATTTTTAATTCTTGCACCAAGAATAAACTCATATCCTTTGTTTTGAAGTTCTGTAATATTTTGATTTGATAGCAAACCACTGTCTGCAAT
>Ga0256846_1000688_pt1 | contig 12726 bp, 15 predicted proteins | sample TevniametaG_FD_189098 | JGI IMG/M metagenome (GOLD analysis project Ga0256846, IMG submission 189098) | Tube worm associated microbial communities from hydrothermal vent at the East Pacific Rise, Pacific Ocean - Tevnia | ecosystem: Host-associated > Annelida > Integument > Unclassified ...
AAAATGCCAACCACCGCCGACAACATACCAGTGACATCAGCAAGATTCAAGACGTATATGGGGAGGAATTTTACCGGACGGGTGAATCTGCTTGAAATGTTGGCCGGGCGTATGCTAAAAATCGACAGTTTTCTGGAAATGATACCAACAGGCGGGTGTGGCGTCTGATTAACCCTGATTATTTATTGCATGGAGAATACGATGGCGATTCGCCAAGAACTGCTCGATATCCTGGCTTGCCCTAAATGCAGGGGAAAGATCTACCTGAATGATACCAGAGACGGCCTGATTTGTGATCAGTGCCGGCTGATGTATGAAATCAGGGACGATATCCCCATTATGCTGATTGATGAAGCACGGCCGCTTTCTTCATAATGGCACCGGCCGATAGCAGACTTTCATGAGCCGGCCTCAGCCCCCGGCGCCGGCGAAATTAATCGTCGGCATGGTCCTGAAAGAAAAAACACGGGCGGAAGAAGTGGCGTCTGAGCTGATCGATGCCTTTGGGCCCATCGACCTTGTCAGCCCGTGGCTGCCTTTCAGCTATACGACCTATTATCGGTCAGAGATGGGGGCGCCGCTTTTCCGGCGCCTGCTGACCTTTGACACCCTGATTGAACAGCCGGCGCTGGTTGATATCAAACTGGCCACCAATGCCCTGGAAATAAAATGGTCCCGGAACGACAAACGCCGGGTCAACCTGGATCCCGGCTATCTGCTGGCCGAACGCTTTGTACTGGCCACAGGTAAGAATTATTCCCACCGGATTTACCTGGGGCGGGGAATTTATGCAGACCTGACCCTGATTTTCCGGGCGGGCAGATGGCGACCCCTGCCGTGGACCTATCCGGGCTATCAGCAGGCCGATATGCTTCGGTTTCTGCTCCAAACCCGGGCGAAATACCGGTACGATCTTAAAAATGTCGCGCAGCCGGAAAGCGTCGACGCCAAGCGGAGACTCAGCCGATGATCAGCAGCATGACTGCCTTTGCCCGCACGGAAATGACCGTTCCCCCCCATGCCGTTCGGGTGGAAATTCGATCGTTCAACAGCCGCCATCTCGATACCGCCATTCATCTGCCCCGTAAGTATTACGAAATGGAAAGCGCCCTCCAGAAGCAGGTGACCGAAAAATTGAGCCGGGGCCGGGTGGAAATCCGGATTCAAATTGATACCGGAAAAGAGGCGCCGGCTCAGTTTGCCGTTAATGAAGAACTGGCCAGCGGATATTATCTGGCTTTGGTCGATTTAAAAAAACGGCTGGAACTGACAGGGGAAATTACCCTGGATCACCTGATCGGTCTGGGCGATCTGATCCGGCCGGTGGAACCGGATTTGAACGCAAGCGATTGCCGGAAGACATTGGAAACCTGCCTGGCTCAGGCCCTTTCCGAACTTGTCGAGATGCGGCGCATCGAAGGCCGGCGACTGGCGGCCGACATCGAAAACCGGCTGGTTTTTATCGAAACACGTCTGGACCGGATCCAGACGGCATCCGAAGGGCTTTTGCCCTACTACCAGCAGCGGTTGAAAGAAAGAATCCAGGTCCTTGTGGATGACGACGTCGAGATTGATCCCGACCGCCTGGCCCGGGAAGCGGCATTTCTGGCCGATAGAAGTGATATTTCCGAAGAAATTGTCCGGGCCGCCAGCCATCTGGCGCATTTCCGGGAATTAATGGCCGCTGATACCGCCACGGGGCTGAAATTGAATTTTCTGCTTCAGGAACTGCACCGGGAGTTTAATACCATGGGGTCCAAAACCGGCAAGGCGACCGTCGGACACGATATTGTGGAGGTAAAATCGGAAATAGAGAAAATCCGGGAGCAGGTCCAGAATGTCGAGTAGAAGCGGCAGGAGAGGCACGGAGGCCGAAAAGTCGGCGAGAAGCCGGGGTGAATAGCTTTTATTGCATACATTGGATGGCCTGGCCTGTCGGGGGTGGGGACAGGGGTTGTGACTGCGGAGGGGAATGATAATCCGTTAAGGATCTGGAGAAGATGTCGCGAAAACTGATTAATATTGGATTTGGAAACCGGATTCCGGCCCATCGGATCGTGGCGATTATTTCGCCGCATTCGGCGCCGGTCAAACGGCTCAAGGATGAAGCCAAAAAAGAGGGGCGGCTGGTGGATGCCACGCACGGGCGGCGTACCCGGTCGGTGATCACCATGGACAGCCGGCACGTTATCCTGTCGGCTGTCAATGCCGAGACGATTTCAAACCGCTACGATACGCTGGAAGAAACGGAGCCTCTCCGGTGAAAAATAAAAGCGCCGGCAGTCGGTCTTTTCCCGGGCACCTGTTTATTATTTCCGCGCCGTCCGGCGCGGGCAAATCAACCTTGTGCCGGGCCCTGCTCGATAAGTTTGCCGATCTGCACTACTCGGTTTCGTATACGACCCGTGCGCCGAGGCAGGGCGAGCGGGCGGGAGTGGATTACCACTTCATCACGGCGGCAGCATTTAAACGGCGAATTGCCGGGAAAAAGTGGGCCGAGTGGGCGGAAGTCCACGGAAACTACTATGGCACAGCGGCAGATGATATTTCGACCCATCTGTCCGCCGGCCGGGATGTCCTCCTCGATATCGATGTTCAGGGAGCCGCTCAGATCCTGAAACGCTACCCGGAGGCGATATCTATTTTTATCGAACCGCCGTCGCTGGGTGAGCTGAGGTCACGCCTTGAAAAGCGGGGAACAGACAATCCGGAAACCATTGCCAGACGTCTGGCCGCGGCAGCAGACGAAATCCGGCACAAGGACCGTTACCGTTATGTCATCGTCAACGATCGTCTGGAGGATGCCTTTGATGAGCTGGTGGACATCATTGCGTCCGTCCGGCGGGGGGGTAGCGAATGAAATCCGAGCTTCCGGTTCTGTACGGCATTCACCCGGTAGAAGAAGCGATGGCTGCCGGGCGCCGGAATATTGTCACGCTCTACACCACGGCGCGGCCGTCGGGACGGATCCGGCGCATCGCCGATCGGGCGGCGGCCGGGCGTATTCCGGTCGAAGTTCTTTCCGCTGATCGGCTGAAGACCCTGGCCGGCACCCCGGCGCATCAGGGCGTCTGCGCCCGTGTCAGCGCCTTTGCGTTTGCTGATACCGATCAGTTGCTGGCCGCCGATATGGCGGCGCCGATACTGGTGCTGGATGGGCTGGTGGATCCCCGCAATGTGGGGGCCCTGATCCGAACGGCCGACTGTGTGGGCGTTTCCGGGATTGTTCTGCCAAAAAACCGGTCGGCCCCGGTAACCGCGTCTGTCTCCATGGTTTCGGCCGGCGCCCTCGAGCACTGCCGGGTTGCCCGGGCAACCAATATCAGCCGCACACTATCCCGGCTCAAAGATGCCGGACGGTGGGTGGTCGGCCTCGATCCGACCGCATCGCAGTCAATTTATTCAGCTGATTTAAGCGGCCCGCTTGCTTTGGTGGTGGGCAGCGAGGAAAAAGGGATCCGGCCGCTGGTGCGGAAAAACTGTGATTTCCGTGTGTCGATTCCCCAGCAGGGACGGGTGGATTCGCTTAATGTGTCGGTCGCCGGTGCCGTGGCGCTTTACGAAATCTGGCGGCAGCGACAGGCGGCCGCAGGAACAGGCGGTTTTTGACGGCAGTGCCATGTGGACGTTTCTCTCGGCCATTGTACGATCGCTGAACCGGGCGCTGTTCCCACCGAAATGTTATGCATGCAGCGCTTTTCTCGAAAACCGGCACAGCATTTCGACGTACGGAGATGCGGCTCATTCGCGGCGGATACCTTCTCCGGAAGATATCTTCAGAACGCATCTGGCGCCCTTTCTCTGTACGCAGTGTCAACAGGCCCTGCTGCCTGTGGCATCTCCCATCTGTACCTGCTGCGGGATGGTTTTTGCCGGCCGCCAGGGCGGGGACCACTGGTGCGGGGCGTGTCTGGCACATCGGAAAAAATATACCCGGGCCCGGTCGGCAGGCGTTTACACCGGCCCGCTCAAGATGCTCATCCATTGCTTAAAGTATCAGGGGCGGACTGAACTGGCCGGGCCTCTGGGCGCCGTGCTTTACGATACATTTATCCGGCACTGGAAAAATGGAGAAATCGACTGCATCCTGCCGGTGCCTCTACATCCGCGCAAAGAGCGCCGGCGGGGGTTTAACCAGGCGTTTCTGATGGTTGCCGGATGGCCCGGTTTGGCTGGCGATGACGCCGAACGTGCGCCTGTTGGCATTGACGATATCGCCCTCCAGCGGGTCCGGTATACTGTTTCTCAGACCGGATTGAAACGCGAGGAACGAAAACGCAATATCCGGGGGGCATTTGATCTGAGGCGGCGGGCGCCGATCAGGGATCGCAGTATCCTGTTGATCGATGATGTCTATACGACCGGCGCCACGGTAACGGAATGTACCCGGGTCCTGCTGGCCGGCGGCGCCAGGCGGGTCGATGTGCTGACCCTGGCCAGGGCTGTATGACCGCGGCGAGAATGACCGGTGGTCGGTGTTGGATAAATACGGGGAAGGGGATGAAGCGGCCCCTGGAATGAAAATCGATGCGGCGAATACAACAAGGCGGACTGCCGTTTTATCAGTTTGACCACCTGGCCCGTGATGCCGGGGTGCGGCATGGGGTTTTTACCCGTGAGGGGGGCGTCAGCCGGCCGCCGTTTGACAGCCTCAATGTGGCGCATGGGATCGGTGATGTGCCGGCGCATGTCCAGAGCAACCGGGTACGGATTCAAACGGCCGTTGGCGGCGGACGCACGATGGCCTGGATGCATCAGGTGCATGGCTGCCGGATCCACCGGGTGCGTACGGCGTCGGATACGGGCGTGCCGTCGGCCGATGCGCTCATCACCACAGAGACCGGTCTGTTGCTGGCCGTGCAGGTGGCCGATTGCCAGCCGGTTCTGCTGTATGACCCCCGGCACCGCGCTGTTGGCTGTGTGCATTCCGGCTGGCGGGGCAGTATCGTTAATATTCTGGGCAAAACCGTGGCGGAAATGACCCGGCAATTTGGCTGCCGGCCGGTCGACATCCTTGCCGGCATCGGCCCGTCTCTGGGACCCTGCTGCGCCGAATTTCGGCATTACCGGTCTGAAATCCCCCGGAACTTCTGGTCGTACAGGAATTCACACAATTATTTTGATTTCTGGGCAGTCAGCACGGACCAGCTTCGCCGGGCCGGGGTGCTTCGGAAAAATATCGAAGTACAGGGCATCTGTACGCGGTGTCATTCCGATCATTATTTTTCCTACCGTGCCGCAAAAACCACCGGCCGGCTGGCGGCAGTGATCGGCCTTGCTCCGGACGGCGCAGATACGCGGTCAAACCAGCCGGCGCGCCCCGCATGAAAGGATGAAAAGGTGAATCGCCAGATCGCCAGGGTTTTATGGAATCGATCCATCACACGGGACGTGTGTCACATGGGGCTCTCCTGCCCGGCCGGGTATGACCGGAGCGTTGCCGGGCAGTTTGTTATGGTTCGACCATCAGGGCAACATGCGCCGCTCCTGGCCCGGCCGTTTTCGATTTATGGGCGTCTTAAGGAAAATGGTGCAGTGGTCGGCATTGAACTGCTCATCAAAATAGTCGGAGAGGGAACGCGACAATTGGCCGGCCTGACAAAAGGCGCTCCCGTCGGCCTTCTGGGCCCGCTGGGCACCGGCTTTTCATCGCTTTCAAATAGCGGCCGATGCTTTCTGGTTGCCGGAGGCATCGGGATTGCCCCGATTGCCTTTTTGGCGACAACAATGATCGGTCGCGGCCTGTCCGCCGGTCAATGTGAGGTTGTCATCGGCGGCCGGTCGGCAACAGACCTTGTTGGTCTTGATCGGTTGTACTCTCTGGGCATCCCGGTCCACCGGGTCACTGAAGATGGCAGTGTTGGCCAAAAAGGGGTTGTCACTGGCTGCGTGAAAGAAATGATGGATCATCGGCGGCCGGAGGGCATCTATGCCTGCGGCCCCCATGCGATGCTGGCAGCGCTGGCCGAAATGGCACAATCGCGGAAAATCCCCTGCCAGGTCTCCATTGAAGCCATGATGGGCTGCGGCATGGGTGTCTGTTTAAGCTGCGTGGTACCGGCCCGTCATGCAGCCGTTCCGTATCGGCACGTGTGCTCGGAAGGTCCGGTTTTCGACAGTCGCGAGATTCAATTCTGATAACTGTCACCGCTTTTCCGGAAAGAGTGGCTCCTGACCGGCGGCAATCAGATTCCCCTGATACTGACAGCCGGATTCCGTGGTTTATCATTGACTTTCCAGCATGCCGATGGTACACAGGCACCGAACAGGATGGTTCCGCTTAAACGCTGGCCACAGGCCGATGACAGGCTTCCATGAAAAGAGAAACCCTTCGTTCTTTAAAAGATCTGGCCTACTACAGCAGCGTTGGCCTGAGCATTTCCCTGTCTATTTTTGTCGGGCTGGGCATCGGCGTTTATCTGGACAACCGGTTTCATACCAACCCCAGCCTGACCCTGGTCGGGCTGGCCATGGGCATTGTGGCCGGATACCGAAATATCGGCCTGGCCATTCGAAAAAGTCGAAAGATGTAAGTGAAAGTGCCTGAAACAGGGATTTTACAGACAGAAACGGTTTTCCGGCACTGAAATATACGGTGGTGCATATTGAAGATTGAAAAACGTCTTATTCGATTTGTCACCCGCATGAACTGGGTTCTGCTTGCCGCTGCCGCTGTGGCCGGCATTATCCTGGCATCACCGTCCTTTGCCAGAGGCGTTGTTTTCGGCGGGGTGATTGTTACCGTCAATTTTCATCTCCTCGCCCGAACGCTGAAACGGTCACTGACCCCCCCGCATCTGGCGCCTGTCCACATTCTTCTTCTCAAATACTATCTTCGCTTTGCGATCAGCGCCGTGATTATTTTTTTCCTGATTACCCGGCACCTGGTCAATCTTCCCGGGTTGATTGTCGGGCTGTCGATGGTCGTGTTCAGCATCATGTTGGCAACGATTCTGGAAGTATCGAAACTTAAAACCAAGGAGGTGGCCTGAGGTGGAACATCCCTATCTTTTTTTCGTTAAACTGTTCGAGGCCGTCGGGCTGGGTGGTTTTGCCCATCAGTATCCCCATGTGGTCTATACCTGGGTGGTCATGATTCTTCTGATTGTGGCCAGTTTTCTGGCTGTTAAAGGCCTCTCTTTAGTTCCCGGAAAAGGACAGAATATTTTTGAAATCCTGATTTCCGGCCTCGAAGATTTTATGGTTGATATTACCGGCGAAGAAGGCCGGTGGCTTTTTCCCCTGACGGCGACTGTTTTCCTTTTTGTTCTTGCGGCCAACATGATCGGCCTGGTTCCCGGTTTTTATCCACCCACGGCGAATCTCAATACGACGCTGGCCTGTGCCCTGGTCGTGGTTGTCTTTACCCATGTTATCGGGGTCAAATATCACGGCGTCAAATATATCAAGCATTTTCTGGGGCCGGTCTGGTGGCTGGTGCCTATCTTTTTTCCCATTGAAATCATCAGCCATGTGGCCCGGGTTCTTTCCCTGTCTTTTCGATTGTTCGGGAATATGATGGGGCATGAACTGGTCCTGGGTATCCTGTTTTTTCTGGCCGGGCTGTTTTTCGCACCCCTGCCCATCATGGCGCTGGGTATTTTTGTGGCCCTGGTCCAGGCCTTTGTCTTTTTCCTGTTGTCCGTCATGTATTTTGCCGGTGCCATGGAAGAGGCGCATTAAACAAGTAGTGAACCGATCTGGAAGCCTGCCTCCGTTTTGGGGCGGGGGCTTATGGAAGAAGCCTGATTATATTTTATTTATCGAAAAGGAGGTAAAATAGCGTATGGGAGCTCAAGCATTACAGTTTTTCAGCGCCTGCGTGCTGGCTGCCGGTTTCGGCATTGGCATTGCGGCCCTTGGCTGTGGTATTGGACAGGGTTTTGGACTGCGGGGAGCCGTGGAGGGCATCGCCAGAAATCCCGAGGCATCCGGTAAAATCACCGTCACCCTGCTCATCGGTCTGGCAATGATCGAATCTCTTTGTATTTATGCCCTGGTTGTCGCGTTGATCCTGATCTACGCGCACCCCCAGGCAGCCGCCATCGCTGGATTGTTTGCTCACTGATCGGTGGATTTTTTAACCTGTAAAAGAGGCCGTGCCGGTTTCACCGGTGCGGCCTCTTTTATTCCCGGCTGGAAGATAAAAAGAGTCTTCAGCAGCATGAACGGGGAGGCGTTTTCGATGGAGACATGCACCGGCATATCCATCTCCCGCCCACGCCCGGCTGTTTCCTATAACACCCGCCGCAGATATTGCCCCGTAAACGATTCCGGGCTGGCAGCCACTTCTTCCGGGGTACCGCAGGCCACAACGGTGCCGCCGGCATCGCCGCCTTCGGGGCCCAGGTCAATGATGTAGTCGGCGGTTTTGATGACATCCAGATTGTGTTCGATGATGATAATGGTATTGCCGGCGTCGACCAAGCGGTTTAAAACGGCAAGCAGCTGCCGGATATCGTCGGTGTGCAGGCCGGTGGTGGGCTCATCCATGATGTAGAGGGTATGGCCGGTCTGACTGCGGCTCAGTTCGCGGGCCAGCTTTACACGCTGGGCTTCTCCACCGGACAGCGTGGTGGCCGGCTGGCCGATCTTGATGTAACCCAGGCCAACGTCGACCAGGGTTTGCAGTTTTGGGCGGATCGAAGGAATTCTTTCGAAAAAAGCCAGGCTCTGGTTGACCGTCATGTCGAGAACCTGGGAGATATCGCGCCCCTTGTAGAGGATCTCCAGTGTTTCCCGGTTGTAGCGTCTGCCCTGGCAGACATCACAGGTGACGTGTACATTGGGCAGAAAATTCATTTCGATCCTGACGATACCATCGCCCCGGCAGGCCTCGCAGCGGCCCCCTTTGACATTGAAACTGAAGCGGCCGGCCTTGTACCCCCGTGTCCGGGCGTCAGGCGTTTTGGCAAAGAGATCCCGGATAAAAGAAAATACACCCGTATAGGTCGCCGGATTCGAGCGGGGCGTCCGGCCGATGGGCGCCTGGTCAATGTTAACGACCTTGTCGATCCGGTCAAAACCATCAATGCGGACGTGCCCGCCGGCGGTGACATGGGCATGGTACAGATGCTGCTGAAGGGCGCGATACAGGGTGGTCAGGACAAGGGTTGACTTGCCTGATCCCGAAACACCGGTAATGCAGACGAGGCATCCCAGTGGAAAAGCCACATCAATCTGTTTGAGGTTGTTTGCGCAGGCCCCGTAGATGGCCAGTGGTTTTAAATCAACATTGCGCCGCGCATGGGGCACGGCGATTTTTTTTCGACCGGAAAGGTACTGGCCGGTCAGCGATGTCCGGTCCTGGCACAGTGATGCGACTGTTCCGGAAAAGACAACCCGGCCGCCATTGATCCCGGCCCCCGGCCCCATGTCCACCACGTAATCCGCGGCCCGAATGGTATCTTCGTCGTGTTCGACAACCAGTACTGTATTCCCCATGTCCCGCATCTTAAAGAGCATGTCAAGCAGGCGCTGGTTGTCCCGCTGGTGCAGGCCGATGCTCGGTTCGTCGAGAACATAGAGTACGCCGGTCAGCCGGGCGCCGATCTGGGTGGCCAGCCGGATGCGCTGGCTTTCTCCGCCGGAAAGGGTGTCGGCCGCCCGGTCCAGGGTAAGGTAGGCCAGCCCCACATCTTCGAGAAATGCCAGACGATGGATAATGGCTTTCAATATACGGTCGGCAATGCGTTTGCGCTTGCCGGTCAGTTCCAGGCTGGATAAAAACCGATGCAGTCGGGACACCGGGCGGGCGGTCATCTGGAAAATGGCTGTGTCGCTGATCGTAACAGCGTTGCTGGCCGGGTTCAGACGGGTACCCTGGCAGGACGGGCAGGTACGAAACGACATGTAGCGTTTGATATCTTCGCGTGCCTGGGGTGAATCCGTCTGAAGGTAGCGTCGCTTGAGGTTGGGAATGATCCCTTCAAATGTTTTGGGCTTGGCCACCCGGCGGCCGTTTCGAACCGTGTAAAACGGGAGCTTTTCTTCACCGGAACCATGAAAGAGTACGTTTTTAAACCGGTCGGAGAGATTCTTGAACGGCGTATAGATATCCTGTCCGAAAAAGCCGGTCAAGGTCTCTAAAAATTCGGTAAAAAAAACGGAATGGCGATGGGCCCAGAGGGTGACGGCGCCGTCCCGCAGCGAAAGGGTGGGGTTGGGAACAATCCGTTCCGGATCAAATTCGGATGCAGTCCCCAGACCGTCGCAGTCCAGGCAGGCGCCCAGGGGCGAGTTAAAGGAAAAGCTGGCCGGCGTGAATTCAGGTGCGGAATAATGACAGGTGGGGCAGGTGGCCTGTTCGTGAAAGGTGAGTGTTTCACCACCTTCGGCCGCTACGATGGCTGTGCCATGGCCCTGGGACAGGGCCAGCTCGAGGGAGTCGGCCAGTCGATTGGTCATGCCCGGCTTAACGATGAGCCGGTCGATAACCACTTCGATGTCATGGGGGTCCCGTTTTTTTATCGGCGGAACGGCGTCAATGTCAATCACTCGGCCATCGATCCGGACCCGGGCAAACCCCTGTTTCCTGAGGCGCTTGAAAAGATCGGCATGGGTGCCCTTTTGGCCGGTCGAAAGGGGCGCGAGGATGATGATTCGACTGCCGGCTTCCAGGGCGCTGATCCGGTCGATAATTTCGTCGAGGCTCTGGGCGGTCACCGGGCAATGGCAGTGGGGGCAATGCGGGGTTCCGACGCGAGCGTACAGCAGCCGCAGGTAATCGTATATTTCCGTTACCGTTCCCACTGTTGAACGCGGGTTGTGGCCGGCGGTTTTCTGTTCGATGGCAATGGCTGGTGAGAGCCCTTCGATCAGGTCGACATCCGGTTTATCCAGCCGTTCGAGAAACTGGCGGGCGTAGGTCGACAGTGATTCAACGTATCTGCGCTGGCCTTCGGCATAAAGAGTGTCAAAAGCCAGTGTTGATTTACCGGACCCGGACAGGCCGGTCATGACAATCAGCCGATGCCGGGGCAGGTCGATATCGATGTTTTTCAGGTTGTGCTGCCGGGCTCCCCGGATAATAATTGTGTCTGCAGGCATACGGATCGCTTTGTTCTTTTTTTGTCATCCGAATCCGTGAAAGTGGCCCCGGAAACATTTTTGAGTGTATAAACAGACGGGTGAATCATTCTCTCAACAGCTGGCGCCGGTGCGCCATATTAACCGGCCGGCGGCGTTTTGTAAACGGGATTGAAGATACTCGATGTTTTTCCCTGGAAATGATGTCGATATAATTAAAAATTTAAGGTTTCGGAAGAAAATAGAAGGAAATACGAGAAAAAATTTATTGTTCAAAACCGGCCATCCGAACGGATCTATTTAAAATAGTTAAAAATAATGATTTGGTGAATTCATTGTATTTTAAATGAGTTAAAAATATTGAATACAAATCGCATGATATATCAATGCGTTGTAAATTGTTAGTAACTCCTGTGTCACTGTCTGGAAAAACACCGGCGGTCCGGTTTGACTTGGGAACGGCGATTTCATACAAAGCGGACACTTCTGTTTTACGGGGTAGCTTTCTGGTAATTCCAATCCAGATTTAATATTTTCGCTGAATTCCGAAGGTTTTGTTTCGTCCCTTTACCCATATTAATGATGAAAGATGGATGTCTATGGAAGCTGTCTGGGAACAGGTAAAGGCAAATCTGAAAGAACAAATCGCCGCTCAGGCGTACCATTTGTGGATTGATCCGGTTCGATTCGACCGAATTGAAAATGATCGGCTGGTGCTGACCTGTGTCAATTCGTTTTCAAAAAAGCGGGTTTGCGAAAATTATCAGGATCTGATCACCGCCGCGATAAACGAAATAACGGATCAACCCTGTGAACTGGCATTTGAAGTCAAACCGCCCTTGGCCGTTCGGCCGACGCCAACCGCCTGCAGAAAAAAAAGACCGGTTCAGCTTGGCCTGCCCAATATGAATGTACGGGTACACAGCGGCCGGTATCTGAGGCGGGATTTCACTTTTGATCAGTTTGTTGTCGGGGGAAACAGTGATTTTGCCTTTTCCGCGTCCCTTTCCTTTGCCACCTGTAAGAATAAACAGCAGCACGCGCTGATGCTAATGTCCAAGACCGGTATGGGGAAAAGCCATCTGTCTCAGGCCATCGGGCACCATGTGCTTTCCGCGTTTCCCAATGAACGCGTCTACTACATAACGGCCGAAGATTTCACCAATGAGCTGGTCAGCGCCTTCCGTCACGGATCGGTCGATCGGTTTAAAAGTAAGTATCGCAATGGATGCGACGTACTGATCCTTGAGGATATTCACTACCTCAGCGGCCGAAACCGGACACAGATCGAGCTGGCCCATATGCTCGACAATATGTACGAATCAGGTAAAACGGTGATTTTTTCCAGCTGTTATCTCCCCGGCGATATCCCCAAATTAAATCCTGAACTGCGATCGCGGTTACAAAGTGGTTTGATTTCCGATATTTCGCCCCCTGATTTCAGCACCCGCGTGCGCATCCTGAGAAAGAAAGCCACGGCCCGCCGGGTCGGAGTACCGGTGGAGGTATTGCGTTTTCTGGCCACCGAATTGACTGAAGATGTCCGACAGCTGGAAAGCGGGCTGACCGGCGTGGTGACACGATCTGCGCTCATGAGTGAACCGGTCAATATGGCTCTGGCCGAAAATGTCGTTAAAATTATCGGGCACCGTCGTAAAAAAATTACCGTTGATGTAATTAAGAAGCTGGTGGCGAAAG
>Ga0256846_1000689_pt1 | contig 12690 bp, 18 predicted proteins | sample TevniametaG_FD_189098 | JGI IMG/M metagenome (GOLD analysis project Ga0256846, IMG submission 189098) | Tube worm associated microbial communities from hydrothermal vent at the East Pacific Rise, Pacific Ocean - Tevnia | ecosystem: Host-associated > Annelida > Integument > Unclassified ...
ATATTGGTGGGATAGAGTCCAGTAAATTTTATCGCAAAGATTTTAAAGATGCGTATAAAAAATTAAACGTTATTAGGAAAGCGTTTATGGCACATAAGAATATTTGTGTAACGTTAGAAGGTGGAAAACTAGAATATGGCACTGAAATTGATGATTGGCATACTGAGATAGATATACACAGTACGTTTAATAAACGGATTGGATTTAATCTTGGTTATTTAAGAGATATTCCTGATGGCGATATTTATATTATTGATAACACGTCACCAGCCACGATAAAGCACGATAAAAACAGGTTAACCGTTTTAATGCCTGTAAGAGTTTAATCGCCTGATAGCCATAGAGATATGGCTATCTAGTGATTAAATTATAGGAAGGCACTATATAATGAATGAAATAGCTATTAAAAGACGTGTATATGACACGATAGCACAGTATGAGGATAAGAAAAGTAAGCTTGATGATGCGCTTAAAAACTTTGAAGGCGCGAAAACTTCACTTATGGCTAGCTGCACAGTAAACGGCACATATGGTCAATGTAATATAAGTTTAGGCAATATATATAAAGAAGAATTAGAGCGTAACCTCATAAAATCCGCTTGGCTTGATTTATATGATTATCTTGATATTGAGGTTATAGCCAGCGCGAATGCTAAAAAAGAATTTATACGGGACTTAGAAGCTTATCCACCTTTTACGCCTGAGAATGTTTTTAACACGTTTGCAGATTATGTATTAAATCCACGGAAGAAAATATTAGAAGGTATGGCAGAGGTGTTTTGTAGCCTTGATCCTTACTATAAATCCCATGAAAAAATGAAAATTGGTGTTGATGGATTGCCCAAACGTATAATTATAGGGAATGTTAATTCAATCCATGGCTATGGTAGGGATAAAATAAAAGATATACTCAATGCCTTAGCTGTATATCAAGGCAAGCCGTTGGTACATCATGTAGAGGTTACTAACTTCTTAAAATTATGTGATGAACAGCCTAATTATTTGTTAAAAGAGCATGATGTTGAATTGTTCAAAGAAACTGTTACTTATCCCGCGCGTGGTGTTTGGATAAAACGATTTAAAAATGGTAATGCACATTTATTTTTTGATAAGGAAGCGTTATGCGATATTAACAAGGCATTGAATGAGTATTACGGCGATGTATTGCCAGATTGTTATGATGGAAATAAGCCAGATAAGAAGCAAGCCAGTACAGAGATAGCGAAGGATTTACAATACTACCCAACGCCGATTGATACGGTTGATAGTTTGTTACGTGATATCTATATAAAGGATGGAGATAAAATCCTAGAGCCTTCATGCGGTTGCGGGCGTATTATGGATGGGATAAAGAAAGATAATCCTAATGTTATCGTGCATGGTTATGAATTTGCAGCGAATAGAGTAGATGAAGCCAGAGAAAAAGGTCATATGGTTTATTGTTGTAATTTCTTGGAGGTAATACCAGCACCAGAATATGACAAAGTTATTATGAACCCGCCTTTTTATGGTAAGCACTATGTAAAACACATTGAACATGCTTTAAGGTTTTTGAAAGAAGGCGGAGTTTTGTATTCTATTTTACCAATTACAGCAGAATTAGATCATGGTATGTTGGATAAGTATAACCCTCATTGGTCTAGGCTGCCCGTTGGAGCGTTTAGAGAGAGCGGTACGAATATAAATACTGTTATATGTAGAATTTTCAAGAAAGGTTAGATAAATGGAAAGAATTGAATTGAAAGAATATCTTAAAATAGATGAGAAAGTAGAGAAATTTATATACTCATTACCGATTAGTTATTTTTCCCCTGATGTTGGGAAAAGAGTAAGGTCAACTGTGCAGGTTGAGGCATATAATAAAAAGGGTGCTTTTTCCGTAGCGAAAAATGAATTTAAAAAAGCAAGACTTGAAAAAGTTAAAATATATGGTTGTGTTCGAGGTGAAGCTTTAAAATTAGAGGGCGGTGTTTTTACTTATGATGAAGAGAAGAAAAAGTTTATTCCTAGGAGGGCTAAGGATTTAATTATAGAAATAGAAAAAATTCCTAGTTTTGTTGATTATATAGAAAAAAACGAAATTGAAGAAGGAAGTCCAAGAATAGAATTAAGTTATTCTTTTCCTAAAAATAAACATTATAATTCTCTATGTGAGGGTTGGTCTAAGCTTGATATATCTGAAAGAAAAAATTTGATATCCAATATATTTAAAGAGCTTAGAGAAGAAGTAATAAAAAATTATTTTAAAAAGAAGGAGATAGAGAATGAAGGATGAGTTAGCGACTAAGAAAGACGTTATAATATGTATTGCAATAGTGTTAATAGTAGCGGGGATTTTACTATGACAACATATGATTTTGTAAAAGGGATTATAATAGAGCATCATAGAAAAGGTAATTTTATTTATGACATGGTGGATTCAGACTATGAGCTGCCGAATTTAGAAGAGTTATATTTAATTAAAGATTAACCTTTTAATGATAATCTCTTTAGACGAAAGAGAGGTTACTATGTACTACCAACTAACACTAATATCGATTTTAATATCACCGATAATATTTTTAATAGAAAGGTTTATGTAATATGAAAAAATTTATATATGGATTTCAATTCGGGATAGCTTTATCCCTAGGATTTTACTTTACACATTTCACACCGCCAAATATCACACCAGCTATGCTTACAGATCGTCTTGCTATGCATATTGATGGAAATTATAACTTCATAGAGACTGAACGTGTACCAATCCCAGCGCATAAGCCTGAGCGCGGATATACTAAAGATCAAAGATTAGCAATGAATAACTTAATTAAGGAGGTATTGAAATAATGGTAAACTATTATGAAAGAAATATTTTAATAAAAAGGATTTTAGAATCTGAGAAAACAGTTGTGCTCGGAGACTTCTCCAGTGTTGATTTATCTAAAATAGAGTTTAGTAGTTGTTGTTATAAATTATGTTCTTTCGAAAAGACTCTTTTTATAAAAAGCTCTTTTTACAGGTCTATTCTTGATAACTGCAATTTTATAGGAGCGTCTTTTAAAAATGCCGTTTTTTATAGAACTAAGCTTATAGATTTAGACTTCACAAATGTTGATTTAGAAAATGCAAAATTTGAATATTGCACCCTTGAAGATGTTAATTTCAAAGGGGCAAATTTAAATAATGTAGAATTTAAGAACACAACAACATTACATGTTAAATTTTAAGAAAGGTAAAATAATGGGATATATAAACGATAATTTCGAACCAATACTTTATAACGATAAAGGTATTTTTTTAGTATATGATTATCACCGCCATCCAAGAATGCCAATAATAAGTTTATAATATTTTTAAAAATAACTTGAGTTTTAATAAATAATATATTATTTTATATAAAAGAAGGAAAGAGCGTATGGAAATATTTTATGCAACATTTATGGGTAAGCAGCTTTTTAAGAATGCTTATATTGAAATAGAAGCCGCTAGTGTAGAGTTAGCACGTGGTTTCATGTTTAATCATTTTGGAAAAGAATGGATGACAGTATATGATGAAAAAGGATTTGAAGGGCAAATAAATAGGTTTAATTTAAAAAGACTTCTAAAAGTAGCCGTTATAGATCACGGCTCATCATTAGAATATGTAAATATTGACGGAAAAGAAGGTGCTTTAGAAAGCTTATCTGAGGCAATTTCTTTCGGCTTTGGGAATTACACAGAAGAGCAGAAGAGTAAATTCGAGAAAGCTTTAAATTATTTTCATAAAACATTTTAGAAAGTTTCGTTATGGAAGAAGTTTTTTATGACTTTGAATACGATGGGGCACTCTACACCCTAGACGCATCATATAATGGCGCTCATGAATGGGTGCAAGATTGGTATGAAGAGCTTATAAGGGAATCATATGAAGAGTTAAAACATGGAGAAATTTTTGAAGAGGAGGGAACGCTTATAAAAACCACTTACCTTGATGGGGAGTTTATAAAAGAAGAAAAAACCCCTATAGATTTATTTTATGAACATATAGAAGAAAGTAGGCTTTGAAATGATTATTTTTAAGAACAAAGGTGAAATAGAAGAGGAATTAATTTATTCTTTTGGCGTTTCTGTAAAAGAAACTAAAAATCCTATCGGGAGATTTGGCACTGGCTTGAAATATGCTATTGCTAATATTTTAAGAGAAGGTGGAAGGGTAAAAATATTCTCAGGAAATAAAGACTTTATCTTCAGTGTGGAAGATAAAATTATACGAAATAAAACATTTAGTTTTATAACGTTAAACGGAAAGCCCATTAACTTTACTACAGACTTAGGAAGCCATTGGGAAAGTTGGATGGCTTACCGTGAGTTATATTCTAATATATTAGATGAAGAAGGGGGCGAGGTTTCTAATAAAGAGGAGGACGTGTTCCCAGAAGAGGGCTTTACTAAGATAATTGTAGAATCGTCATATTTTGATAAAACTTATGAAGATAGGTTCTCGTTTATCTTGAACAAAGATAGGAACCCTCTTTATTTAACTACTGAGCTAGAAGTCTATGAAGGTGCTACAAATAGCGTGTTTTATAGAGGTATAAAAGTCTATGAATTATTAGAAGGTGAATTTGCATATACATATAACCTAACTAACTATACATCATTAACAGAAGATAGAACGCTTCTATATCCATGCTTATTAGACTCTACTATACGAGATATGATAATAAAATGTTCTGATAGAGATATCTTATATACCCTTTTATCTAAGGATAATCCTGATATTTATGAACATGGAATTTCTCTTGATGATTTTTCTAATGAGCCTAGTTTAGAATTTAGAGCTATGGTTTATGAGCTGGAGGCTGATAATAATTTAAAAAGCTTATCCGCTGAAAGGCTATGTTCTTCTACAGAAAGGATAATGGCTAGAGTTGACATTGTAAAAGAAAAAGACCTCCCTGTAGGATCAAGGAAAAAGTTAAGGGCGGCTAACAACATTATAAAAAACATATTAGGTAAAAACACAGCCCTTGAAATTATTCCAGTAGTTTCTTTAGGAGGCGGTATAAAATATGAGTTTTGTAAATATACTTATAAGTTATATATAGATTATAATTTTTTAGCTAAGAAGAATGTAATAGAAAATTCTACACATAGTTTATATAAAATAGCATTAAAGCGTTTTGTAAGAGAAGACCCCACTATTATAAATAAAATAATTGATTCAATAAATCCTAACTTATTAGGGAAAAACAAGAAAAAAGAAAGGAAAAAATATGGCAGCAGAATATCCGCCTAACGATTGCTTTAATGTATCTTACGTGAGTGGTTATCTTGGAGGTGATCCAGTAGTTTCTTATACCGCTAATGGTATGGCTATAGCTAAGTTTAGCATTGGATCATCTTATAATAAAAAGGTGGATGGTTCGTATGAAAAATTTACAGACTGGATAAATTGTGTTTGTTTTAATTACAAAGCTGAAGCTATGGCAAATGCTCATAAAGGTGATTTCTGTGTGGTTAGTGGTAAGATTTCCACCTCTACATATGAAGATCCAACTACAGGTGAGAAGAAATACCATACAAGCCTTTTATGTAATACTGCGAATGTAAGAGCTAAACATACGCCAGCGAAAAAGATAGAAAATAGCATTTCTAGCAATGTGGCTAAAACTCAAGAAGAAGAAGATGAAATACCATTTTAGAAAGGAATAAAATGAGAACAATATTAAGAGTAATAGACTTTGAAACAACAGGATTACCTAGTGAAGGAGAGCAGAGTGTTGTTGAATATGCTTTTGTTGATATAGATCTAGAAAAAAAAGAGATTATTCATCAAGAAAGAGATTTTGTTAAACCTACTACAGAAATGGAGATACAGGCGAGAGCCACTCACCACATTAAAGATATAGACCTTATTGGTGCTATGTCATGGGGGGCTGCTTATAATAAGATTGTTAATAGTAATACTAGTGAAGTGATTTTTGTTGCTCATAACGCAGATTTTGAAAAAGAATTTTTCAACCCACCGTTAGCTTTATGGATAGATACTTATAAGTGCGCTCTTAGATTATACCCAGACGCACCAGCTTATGGCAATCAAGTATTGAAATATTATTTAAACATAAAAGATACAGAAAGTTTTTATCCTCCACACAGGGCATTGCCTGATACTGAGCTTACAGCACAAATTTTATTAAGAATGCTTTCTATTTCTTCATTAGAAGCTTTACTTAAAATAAGTAGAGAGCCTATGTTCCTAACAAAACTAACTTTTGGTAAATACTATGGAAAGAAATATTCAGAAGTACCAAAGAGTTATTTAAAATGGATTGTTGGGAATACTAATATGGAGGAGGGCGTTATAGCCGCAGCGAAAAGGGCATTAGGTAATGGATAATGATGGAGCGCAGTTATATTGTCCTTATTGTGATGATGTATATTTTGTCCCACACGATGAGATAGTTACATGTCCAATATGTTTTAACGATGTTGATTTTTAAAGGAGAAAGAAATGGAATCATTTAAACAAATAAACGGAGAGACTTTCAAAAAAATAAGAGTGGAAGAGTTGAGCCTTGATAAAGTGGAGGTATCAAAACTTTTTGATGTGTCCCTTGCCACAATTTATAATATAGAAAAAAAGGCAGGTTTTATACCTGATGTCTACAGACTAGCTTTAATTGGATTAAAAGAAGAGTTGAAAAATACACAAGAAGATTAAAATATAAAATTAAAGAGAGAAGCTATGGAGACTTTTGCAGATTATCTAAAAAAGGAGGGAGTGTTATTAAAGAATTTTAATAATATTATCCCTGATAATAAAAGGAGATTATTAGAAGATGAATTTGGAAAGAAGAATATATATGTGCAATTAAGTGAAGATAGCTGTTATGGTACTTATTATAATTGTAAGACTGGTGACTCTAATTACTGGCTATCAAAAGGAAATGACAGCCTATCTAAAAAAGAAAAAGAAAAGTTAAAAAACAAAAACAAGCTTGCAAGAAAAAAAGCTGAAGAAGAAAAGAAAGCTTTGGAAAAGAAAAGAAAAAAAGAGATTATTAAATCTTTTTTAAAAATGCCAGCTTGCACAGAGCATCTTTATCTAAAAAAGAAAAACATTACCGCCAAACCTTTTATGAAACTATATAAAGATAGACTTTATATACCAATGGTTGGAGTAGAGGGCGATCTTTGGAATATACAGTCTATTGATGAGGATGGTAATAAATTATTTCAATATGCTTGTAGAAAAAATGAAACATTCTTTCCTATAAGATGGAAGCCTAGCGAGGGCATCCCAGAAACTTTAGTTATCTGTGAAGGTGTAGCTACAGGGTGCTCTATAAATGAATCTACTAAACTTAGTGTAGCTTGCGCGATGGATGTTAATAATGTCCTAAAAGTAGTGGCAGTAATTAGAAAGAAAGCCCCTAAGTGTAAAATAATTATAGCCGCGGATAATGACCAGTGGAGATTTAAAACGCCGAGAAATAAAGAGGTTAAAAAAATTATTTCTAAAGAGGTGAGTGGAGATAATCCTTTATGGGACGAATGGAGGGGGAAAGGTTTCCTTTATAATATTGGCTTAGAGAAAGCTAAAGAATGTGGTTTAAAATATGAGACTTTTGTAGTTTATCCAGATATCCCAAAGAACGACAAAAAAAAGCGCACCGATTTTAATGATCTTCATAATATGTTTGGCTCTGATGCGGTATTGAGGGATTTTAATGCTGTTTTAAATCCGCCAAAAGAAAAAGAAGAAATAGAATACACGTCAGATCAAGCCCCAGAAGAAAATAATGGAGAAGAGGAACATATAAAGGCGATAGTAGAGGACTTAAGAAAGCAGGAAGGAAACGCTGTTACTCCAGAGCAAATAATAGCAGCATTCAATGATGGTTTTTTTATAAATGAAAGTGGAGACAGACTACCAATAAGAGCCTTAGGTTATAGTGATAAAACATTTTATATCTATTCCTTATTGGATAAAGCTGTTCTTTCTATGTCATTACCTATGAGTCCTTCTGTGTTATATCGAGTTACAGAAGAATGGACATGGTATAATTTTTTTAACTCAGGCAAGAAACTATCAGAAAAAGAATTAGTAAAAAAGGCTGAGAGGTTAATTGTTAGAGGTTGCCAGAAGCGCGGAACGTACGAGGTTGGGGAAACAGAAAGAGGCTCAGGTATTTGGTTAGAGGGAGAGGACACGGTAATAAACTATGGAAAAGATATAAGAATAAATGGAGAACATGCAAACCTTACTGAGCTATGCGGTGATAATGTTTATGTTTTAGGAAGAAAAAAAATAGCCAAGGCGAAAAAAGAGGTTACACAAGGAGAATGTACTGAGTTAATAAGAGTATGTAAAAAAGCTCTATGGACAAACGCTCTTTCAGGGGAGCTTTTGGCTGGATGGATAGTTTCCTCTATGGCATGTGCTACATTTGATTGGAGGGCGCACTTGTGGATAGCTGGCTTGAGCGGATCAGGAAAAACCACTTTAGTAGAGAAGTTAATCTCTAAGGTGCTAAAAGTTACAGCAGCAAGACTAGATCAAGGAAGTACCGAAGCCGCGATAAGGGATGTTATTAGGAATGATGGAATACCTCTTATTTCAGACGAAATGGAGGGAGAGGATAAACGGGCTAAACTAGCTTTACAAGATATTTTAAAATTAGTTAAAGGGGCTAGCAGCGGCGTTAGTATCAAGAAATATGGACAAGGAACGCGGACATTCAGATTCGCAGCATGTTTTGTAGCTATCAATCCTATCTTAGAGAATGAGGCTACTAAAAATAGAATTATTCAACTTAATCTTAACGCTGTTAAACTTGGAGATAATAATGATGATTTTGCAGAATGGATTTTAGATATCAATTCATTGGTTAAAAAAGATTTCTCTGCAAGATTATTTAATACAGTTGCTAATAATGTAAGGACGCTTCTTAAAAACCAAGATGTATTTGCTACGGCTTTCTTAAAAGCACGCGTCACAGGGAGAACAGCGGATCAGTTGAGTTATCCCATGGCTGGATTATGGCTGCTAAAAACTAGAGAAGTTGTAACACTAAAAGAAGCTATAGAATATATCAGAAAATATGATTGGTCGGAGTTTACAGACAGTAACAAAAAACCAGAATCAGAAAGATTGATAGAGTATCTAAGTAAAATCTCTGTAACCGTAAAAACAGAGCTAACCACTAAAGATATGACTATAGGTAGCCTTGTTGTTTGCGCGGCTAGAAACAATAATGAATTAAGCATGACAAAAGCCAATGATATCCTTGCTCAATTTAATATGAAGGTTAGAGATAATAGATTATTTATAGCCACAGAAAGCGCACAGATAGCAAGATTATTAAGAGATAAACCACAGTGGTCAAGCGGAACTCAAGGGTGGCGTAATATAATTAGACATTATAATGGAGCGAAAGTGCATAGCAAGTGTACCTTTAGTCAAGGAAGTATTCCTAGTGAGGCAATAAGTATTCCTGTTTCTGTATTCTTTGTTGCAGAACAACAGAGGTTTTCATCTTATATAAAAGACACAGAGAATGAAGAGGAGGTTTCTTGGTGATAGAGTTATATAAACATCAAAAAGAACAAATAGAAGAGACAGCACAAGCTTTTATAGATGGATCACATTCCTTATTATTTCAATCTGCTACAGGTAGCGGCAAGAGTATAATGGCTGCGTATATGGTTGCAGGGGCTATAAAAAAAGGTGGGCGCGTATGGTTTGTTGTCCCTAGAAATGATTTATTAAAACAAACATCTTTAATGTTTCAAAGTTTTAGGATTAAACACACTTTTATTTCTCCTAATTATACACATTATTATGATAACAATCTTTCTTTATGTATGCTTGAGACATTAAGAAGGAATATAACAGAGTATCAGAAGCCTACACTTATTATAATTGATGAGGCTCATTTTTCAGGAAAAGCTATTGGGGAAGTTGTGGGCTTTGCCCTTAACAATGGAATTAAAATTATAGGCTTATCCGCCACCCCTGCGAGGAATGATAACACAGGGATGGGTGATTGGTTTGATATTATGACACTAGGGAAATCTATTAGATGGTTAATAGATAAAGAATATCTTGCAGAATATAAGTTGATTAGACCAGAAGTATATAGAAGAACAGCAACAACAAACCAACCAGTAGATTTATTTAAAGAATATCTAATGGGTAGACGTAGTATAGTATTTTGTAAGGATATAAACCATTCTAAAAAAGTAGCAGGAGATTTCAACGCTAATGGTATAAGGGCGGCGCATATAGATGGGACTGCTGATATTATGTTGAGAAAGAAAGTATTCACAGATTTAGCCACAGGAAAACTAGACGCTATTATCAATAGTAAATTACTTAACTTTGGTTTTGACCTTGAGCTGATAACAGGAATTAAAGTTACAATAAACGGTTTATTAGATTTAGCAAAGTGCGGTTCTTTACCAGCGCAAATGCAGAAAAACGGTAGGGCATTAAGAAAACAAGAGGGTTTATCTTGTATAGTTGATTCTGCTGGCAACTCATTGCCAGAGATGCATGGCTTGCCTTGCACAGATAGAGACTGGATACTAACCAAAGGGAATGTTAGAGATAGAGATTTAGAAATTAGACTAAGGAGGTTGAGAAGTATATTATGTACTGCCTGTGGGCGACCTTCTAAATTCACTGGATCACCAGTTTGCCCTAGATGTGGCGCAGAATATATTATTGATAAATATAAAAATATAAAAATCATCAATGGTAGAATGGTAGAGATAACCCCAGAAATGATAGCTGCGGAAAAAGAAAAACAAGAAAGAGAAAAGAAAAGCAAAAAGAAAAGGATTGGTTTTCAGTTATCTAAGGCGGAAACTATCCAAGACTTAAAAAATATAGCTATAGAAAATAACTATAAAAAAGGGTGGGTATATAAACAAGCAAGTCTACGGAAGATATATAAATGACACATCATGCAAGAAAAGATTTTGTTTTGGGCGTGTCCCCTAGTGATGATAACTCTTTAGCTTATTTAAAAATCAGACTTAAACAGATGGGATATAACAAAGAAACAGTAAAGATAATAAAGAAAGGAAATATGTTTTGGGCATTAAAGAGACAAACAATTCTATAGCTATAGAAAATTTTGCAGTAACATTAGGGATAAATCTTTGGAGAAATAATAGGGGATTATTCACAACACAAGATGGGAAGAGGAAATATAGAGCTGGTCTATCCATAAATGGAAGTAGTGATTTAATCGGTATTATGCCAGACGGTTTATTTTTAGCTTTTGAGGTTAAACAAAAAGGAAAAAAACCTTCTAACAATCAAGTTGTTTTTGGTGAATTAGTAAGAAACAATAATGGTATTTATGGGTGGGGGCATTCTACACAATGCTTTTTAAATACTTTATGTGAGCATTATAATAAATCAGAAGAAGAAATGTTATTATATCTTAAAAATATTTAAAAAAACGTTGACAAAACTGTCCTGTTTTGTTATTTTAAAAGAAGGTAGTTTATGGAGGTATTATGAAAGACCCGCGAGAGAAAGAGATTAAAGAGATTGTTTCCAATCAGAAAAGAATAAGCATAAGAGAATCTTTAGTTAATAAAATAAAAGAATGTTTAAACTTACATAAGCTAAGTTTATACTCTTTTGACGGTAATCTAAAAAAAGATAAGAGCTTACAAAAAAAACAAGAGGCTATATATAATATAGTTAGTAGCGGGATAGCCACAAAAGCAGAGCTAGCTGTTCTTTTTGGTAAATCGGAGGCTACTATCTCTAGGTTATTTAAAGAAGGAAGGAAATAGGGTATGACTAAGAAAAAAGAGGTAGCTATAAAAAAAGACAAGACGGCTATTCAATTAAGTGCTGAACAGCAAATGATACAATCAATATTAACTATGTCCCAGAACAAAGATGTTGATGCTGATAAAATGGAGAAGTTATTAGATATCCAATTAAAAATGATGGATAGACAGAATAAAATTGACTTTGACCAAGCCCTCTCTCGTGTCCAAGCAGATATGCCACGAATTACAGAGCGTGGAGAGATCAGGAACAAAGCTGGCGTTGTGGTTTCTACTTATATTAAATATGAAGATATTGATAAAGAAATAAGACCAAGGTTGAAAGCCGAGGGTTTCTCTTTAATGCATACAAGAAGTGATGTTAATGGGAAAATGGTTATTAAAACAACACTCAAACATGCTGGAGGGCATGAGGAAAGCGTGGAAATTCCGCTTCCATATGACCAAGTGAATAAGTTAAAGAATAGTGTTCAAGCTGCTGTATCAACCTTTTCATACGGCAAAAGAGTAAATGTATGCTCATTATTAAATATAGTGGCTGAGGGTGATGATGATGATGGAGTTAAAGCATGTTTAGCTGTATTAACTGACGAGCAGGTGCAGACTATTAAAAAGAAAATTAAAGAAGCAGACGCAGACAAAGACAAGTTCCTAAAATTCTGTGCGTCGGAGACGATCGAAGATATTGATGGTAGTAAATACGACAATATTATTAGAATTTTAGATAAAAAAATAAAAGAAGCTAAAAAAGAAGAAGTTATAGAAGATATCGAAATATTAGATGTGGAGGAAGCGCCACTTATGTAAATATTATGGGCTGCGATGTGGATGGACACATTAGGACGTGCGAGGATGCTAGCCAAGAAAAATCCAGAACAGTATCTTTGGTTTGGTGAGCCATTGAAGAGA